>ENA-ORUR01000220-ORUR01000220.1-human-gut-metagenome-genome-assembly--contig:-NODE-220-length-38953-cov-8.38328_pt1 | contig 38953 bp, 66 predicted proteins | sample MGYA00242086_ERZ509223 | MGnify/ENA primary metagenome ERZ509223 (study PRJEB26280, sample SAMEA2338820) | human gut metagenome | biome: human gut; feature: human-associated habitat; material: faeces... | reverse complement strand
GTTTTAATAAAACATAGAAATTTTGACAGTGTTGCACAAATGTTGCACAAAAAAGCCACCCCAGAGCATAAGCTCTAGAGTGGCTTCTTTGATATATTTAGATTTAATAAATTTAGAGGGGCTGATTTTTTCACTTCCTCTCATATAAATATTCTAATTAATTATATTATAAGACAATATAGGCACGATTGCCTGTGACATACACCTGCTTGCCTTTGTGCAAATCCTTGATTTTCAGGAAGCGCCCGACACGACCTTGAATCTCAACTTTCGAGTTAAGAGCCAAACCATACACTTTTTTTGCGTCAGCCTTTGGAGCATCAAGTGCATGAGTGTTAGACATCACGATTTTGGCAACACCATGTTTAGCATCGTTATATGCAATCGGATTGGCTTTGACGTATACAGCTCTTCCATCAAAATATTGGTTCTTGCCAACCTTAACAGCGCCATTTTCCAGTCCGAAAACTTGCCAGACAGAACCACAAGGTTTTAGCTTATCGCTCTCACGCTTGTCTAACTTTGAGCTAGTGTAAACGTATGCTCCTTTGGCGTTAGACACAACTGCAACAGCACCGATATCCCACTTGACTACGGGGTGCTGAGAGAGCGATTCTGCGCTCTTGTTCGTTGATTTTGATTGAGAACTACCCGAACTGGTCTTTAAATCGATTAAACAGATGTTGCCATCAACACCTAAACCACGGTAATTGTCCGTGAATTGCCAAATTGCTACTCCGTCCATTGATGGGAAGTAATTGAAGTCAGCATAATCTTGTCGACCACTAATTTTATAAGATGCTACCCATAAGCATGTGCCATAGGATTTTACAAATCTTGAAACCTGTAGGTTAGCTCTAAAGACAGACGCACTTGCATAAACGAGTGGCTTGTATCCAGCTTCCTTGATAACTTGCATAGCGGCAAGGATAGCATCAGTGTTAGCAGTTGGATCACCGTACACTGAATTGGCTAATCCTTGCTCGAAGTCATCAGCAAGATAGCTACCAGTTGGAATACCAAGTGCTTTAGCTTTTGCAACACAGTACTTAGCCTCTGCTCTCGCCCTAGTGACTGATGCGGAGTGGTTAGCATAGAAATAGCCCATAACCATTAAGCCATTAGCTTTAGCCGATTTAATTTGTGCTTCTGCTTTAGGATTGGTGTACTCTGTGCCTTCAGTAAGCTTTACGAAAGCAAACTTGGCACCAGCATAATTAACTGTTGTGCTTTGGTAGCTGGCTACGTCCACACCATAACTTTTCTTTGATACGATTGAGTTTGACATCTTTTTCACCTCCTACGTTATCACGATGATCAAACGAATTAAAAATTAATTCGTTGTAAGTTCTAGCCTTCATCCTTATCATCACCTGACACAAAGCCAATAGGCTTAGCAGTTTCGTCTTCAACTGGTGTAGCCTTCTCTTTTTCTTGCTTAGCTTGATCATAAGCATGTTGGACGGCACCCTTGGCTACTGATTCAGTGATAGGCTTGCCTTCCTTCTTGGCTTGATTAAGTAGAGCTTGTACGGCTTGTGCTTTCTTCTCTGCACCTGAAATATCCAAGGTAGCTGCTTCACTTACAACAAATTTAGCGATTTCATTAATCGTCATTACTTCCTTAGGTAGCGGTTTCTTTGACTTGCTTGCAAAGAAATCAATGCCTGTGCTAATGCCTTGGCACACAGCAACGATAATCAACACCACGATTAGCAGATAATCAGTTAGTTGTGTGACTGTCATAGTCATCCACCTTCTTTACTTGTGTAGCGTCATCTTTTACCATGCTTTCGTCTTTAATGCCTGCCAAGTAGCGCGCCCACTTAGTAACTTCCTTTTTAATGTCTTGTGGGACATCATCAAGTGTTAAAACACCGTCTTGTACTAAAGTCACATAATTCAAAATTCTAGTGTTTGGTTTCATGATTATTTAACTCCCTTCGTAATTCTTTGTTTTCTTTTCTTAATTCTCTGTTTTCAGCAAGCACAGCCTTGTAATCATCTGCCAAAAAACTGTGTTCGTCATGCCGTGTTGATCTCTTATCACTTAGATAGCTCGTAAATAATCCTAACAAAAAGGGGGCTAGTACACTAAGTACGTCTTTAAGACCTTGCATAAGTGTATCAGCTCCTTTCTCAGCCTCGTGGGTCATACTCATAAGCAATTTGCATAAGATTAAGGATCGCATAGATTTCAAAGACGACCACGGGATGAAATCTGAAATATCCAGCTCCAAAGATGTGGAAATTTTCTGCAACTAGCAAGACCGTTAGAAACGCTACTGAAACGCCTAAGCCAAGTTTGACTAGCATATCTATGTGTATGTCTAAAACACCGCACAGAATCAAATCTACGCCTGCCAGTAAGCCGATTACATCAACCCACACGCTATTCCATGCAGGTGCTAGGCTTGGTGGGTAAAAAAAGTAGGTTCGGTCAATCAAGAAACAGATTGCCAAGCCTGCGATCAATAAACCAGTTTTAATGAAATCCCAGCGACTAGGCTTGTGGTTGTTCAGGTTGAGATTGAGCTTGCGGTGCAACATAGGCTTCACCTACGATTTTTGCGTAATTTTCTGGTGATAAAAAGCCTTGCACAACAAGATCTTTCATTTGATCTTTATCGTACCAGCCGAAATCGTAGTCCATTTTGTACATGTTAAAAAAGCATTGTTCAAGTTGTGTCATTAGTTGTTACCTCCATTAGTATCAGTGTTTACAGTTGGCGCAGTAGGTTGAGCTTGACTGCCCTTAGCTAAAATAGCTAAAGTTTGTTGCATTTGTACCATCATAGTCATAATGTTCTTGTTTTGTTCTGCTTGGTTACCTAATTGTTTAGTAATCATTTGAGTTTGTTGAGCATTTGCTCTGTTAATTTGCTCAAGTTCTGCCTTTGACTTATCAAGCGCTTCAATTTTAGCTTGTGCTTGTGCCAAAATTTCTGCTTGACCGTCCTTGCTGTCTTCTACCCAACCGTTAACGTCGTTACTCCAAACTGGTGACTTCAAGTTTTCATTCGGCTTTTCAGTGTGGACATGCCATGGTAATTCCGCAAACTCCACGTCTGAGTAGATGATGTGGAATCTTAAAAGCGGATCCTTTGCGTCTGGATCAGAGAAGTAGTAAACATACAACTTCTTTTCTTTTTCTTCTGTAGCAATTTCAGCACTTGCTACTGTTGTGTTTGTTTCGTCAGCCATAATTGGCTCCTTTCTATTAAAAAAGCCCACGGGTACGCCCTGTGAGCAAGGTTTGTACATAAAAAAAGCACTCGTTTGAGTGTTGTCCTTAATTTTTTATGATAATTTACCGCCCTTTGAGAGAAATTCACTTAATTTGAAAAATGGTCTCGGAGATGTGTGGAGGGAAAAATCATTATCAACGCTTAAGCAGATTTCATTGTTTTTATTAATTATTTGATATGTTATAGTGTCTCCGACATTAACTGGAACATTGCTAATAAAGTCTTCCGCATCGGTTGACCTTGTGTACCAAGCGACTACTGCCCCCGCTGTTGCTTTCCTGCCGATATAATTTTTAATAAATTTTTGGCTACCAGCAGTGATATTGTCAGCATTGTCAGCAACGTTGAACCATTTAAGTTTGTTAAACAGCATGTGATCTATAGCCATACAGCCATCTCCTTTCTATTTCGTAATAAAGGCTATTCTTTGAGGATTTTCATTCTCCCAAGCCTCTGCTTGTGCTTCTTGACTAGCTGGGAATCGTCTGCCCTCAACATAGTTTGCCTTAATGTAGTTGATTTCGTTTTCTGCGTTGTTGAGACGTGAAGTCAGCGACTGGATAGTTTGGTTTTGCTGATTAATGATATTTTGCAAGCGGTCGATGTCAGACTTCCATGCGATGTCTTCGTGCCAAACAGGTGCGCCACCGTTACCACCACCAATTCTTGCATTATGGTCTGCATAGGATACTTCAAGGAATCCTTTAGTATCACCACCGCCGAATGCAACACCAGCACTGAAATTTCCAAGCAAGTTATCCATGGGACCGCCTGCATTGCCTCTAAAAGCAACCAACGCTGATGCGTCACCATTGTCAAAGCCTAGAATATCGTTCCAAGTGTTGCCAGCAGACACCATTCTAAAGAGGCTCCCACCAACATTGACTTGTGACTTATCTGCCTTGCTGTTAACCGCATTTTGCAAGTTAGTGATGTCATTATCAGTAGCCAGCTTGTGCCATTTTCCTTCTAATTTGTTGCAATAGGCAAGACCATAGCCTGTACAACTAGCATAAATCATTGTTTGACTATTGCCATCAAATGTAAATACGAATGCTGTTCCACGTTTATCTGCGAACCCATCAGGGACGTTTGTCATATTGGGGTTATGGCAATAATGAATACCGTATTGTCCCCACAAGGTTAGCAAGTCAAAGCCATCATTGTGAGTATATCGATTCCATGTCCCGTTAATATCGTTAATTGCATCAGCAAACTGACCAAGTACCTGTTGATCAACTAACCATTTATTGTTGTATCTATCTGTGCGCTTAGTGGGGGTCTTGCTTGCAATATCGTAATCAGTAATGATTGTGCCTGAAGTCTTGCTATCAACTTCAGACTTGGTGTAGACATCGGCACTGTTTGCCTTAGTATTAGCTAGATCAGTAACAGCCTTAATTTGCTTGTTAACATCAGCAACGTCAGCTTTGGCTTGGAGCATTTCTGTTAGTTGTTCAAGACTGACATACTCTGATAAATCAGGATCAGGAACAACTAAATTCAACTTTCCAGTGCTGTCAGGTAAAATCTCAGCCCCACCATTGATGCTTGCGCTTTTAGCAACATGACTCATGTCTTCTTTATGAGTGTTTTCAAGCTTCTTTAAGTTTCCAGTTACCTCAGCTTTATACTTATCAAATTGCCCATGAGTTACGGCAGTACCATCGTTAATAACAACATTTACCGATTGCGCATTGCCAATAACTAAATACATCTGCATGTTAAAACGGTACAGAACTTTATCATTAAAGTCTGGCATATATTCTGGGGTAATCGCAGTGGTTACAGCGTAAAGGAAATCGTTTTCTTGTCCCTCTTCTTTGACGTAGAGACCGATAATTCTAATTTGATAACCAGTGCTTAATTTTTTATTAGTAAAACACAGAGAAACACCAATTACTGAGTTATTGCTTTCAACTTCATCAGTGTCCGTGATAGTTCCCTGTTGCATGATATTAGGAATAGTAGTTACTTCTTCAAGGTCTTGAACGGTCTTATTGCTCCAATCATCTGCGGAAGTAACTGCTCTCGTGATTCCAAACTTTGCTTGCCCTGCATTAGCTCTTTTAGCTAATTCAAGACCAGCATGGGTCAGAACCGTTTTGTTGTATTGCGACATTTTTTAAATCACCTCTTACAATTTATTTTGGAAGTCAATTTGTGCAGTATTGGCTTGAATATCTATATAAGAATCTGCAGTATTTACAATGCCTAAGTAAAGCTCGTTTTGAACAGTAGTTTGAGCAAGATTAATCTTGATATCATAGATCATAGTTGCTGGTAAAGCGATATTCAGCATGTACTTCATACTGTTAACTTTATCTGGTGTAATATCTGCAGATTCTGCTTCAACTATGGCCAGATGTTTAGCATAATCAACGTTTACATGTGATTTTAAATTCATAATCTCAAGTAAATGATTGAGATAACGAGTTGTTAATGGCTTAGGTGGCAACAGCCTCAAAAGGACGTTATTACGTCTGGTTTCAAGGCTTGCACCTGGATCTGGCTTAATTCCTGCTTGATCTTCAAAAACTGAGATACCTTTTTCATCTGCTTGAATGATAAATTCATTTAAAAGCGTTCGATTGATCTTTTCATCAAACTGATATAGTCCTTTGGATTGTGCTTTTAAAAGTTCCTCCATTTCATACACGCCATCATAGTAATTAGGCATGTATTTTAAGAGTTCATCTTTATTCATTTATAGTCACCTCGCCTAAAATGGGGAGCTGTGAGGCAATGTTGTTAAACACGAGTTGCAAATCTTCATCTTTGCCGTTTAGCCGTGGCATTGTGGCATTGGCTACTCCGACTATCATCATCACTCTAGATAAAATTTTTGAGCGGTAAATAGTCATAGAATAGCCTCTGCCAACTGTAGGATTAACAGTGTCCCAATCTTTGCGCAAAGATTTAAAGAATTCTTCGAGAGAAGTTTTTATATTAGCTTTAATCGTATCAACGTTTGCGCTATCGGCAAAGGTTACATTCATCGCGATATTAACAGTAAAGGTCTCAGGGGCTGTAACAGTTACCCTATGATCGATTGGAGCTAAACCATATCCTTGTGTGGTAGATTCTTCAGGATCAATTTCTTCCTTGACTTTTTTAACTAGAGTTGAACTAGCTGGCATCAGATCATTATTCAAAATAACTAATTTAACTGTTCCTGCCCCATTCCACGTTGGATAAACCTGAGTTGCACCAACGTCATGAATCTTGCTAGTCATGTCTAAATAGTCAGCCACGTTACCACCGTAGGCTACCCAACTATTTGAATTTAAAAGTCGCGCTCTTAAGTGGTCATCCGTTTCTTCATCTCTAGCAGGAATGGTAACTTCAGTGATTTCAGCCCATGCTAAGTTGTCATTTGGCGTAACTGGTAGCACTTGACCGATGTAACTATTAGCGTTTGTTCCGACTTCTTCGGCTTGCATTTCGGCAGTGCCATCATCATTTGCTTTAATGACTGTATAAAAAATAGGCGATTCTGCAATACTTGCAAATCTATCGCCTACTTTTACCTTTACTGGATTACCATCATCATCATTAAATTTAGCCTTAACTTCTGTGTTAGTGGCTGCATATCTACTAGTGCCATGTTCAGCCGCTCTATAGTCTAGGAATTCCCCTTGAGCGGTTTTAATATATGTTTCTCGTATGATATTTGCTAATGATAAAGATTGTTGAGCACTCACCATAGCTGCAGGAGCTACAGCATCATAAATGATCGAGCCTTCGCGTTTATCAATATCATTCGGCACATTATCTAGCATTAAATTTAGCCAATAATCATAGTTTTGAGCTTCTAATTCGTTTGCTAAATCATTAGGATTCATCTACTGTATCCACCTCGCTTTCGAATCCAACTCTTCCATAAACTGTATTAGCATATCCTTCTACAGTAATTGCATCACTGTTTGATTGCTCACACTTAGTAATTTCAACATTGTTGATTCGGTCATCTGCTTCTAAAGCTTCAACTACCATTCGCTCTGCTTCCGATTCCGCATAATTGATAGATTCACCAATCAGCTCAGGCAAATCGTTGCCATACTGCTCATCGTAAATCTGATAAACAAAACGTTCAGTTTGTAAAATTTTATCCACTGCTTGTTGCATTGCATCAAGTTCATTAGTCATCCCACGAATTCGACCGTTAGCGACTTTAAAAGTATAAGTGGGACTTTGATCGTCTTCTTCATCATCAAGATCAGCATCATCTAAATATGCATCTTCCATTAATGCACCAACATTAATATCTTCCTCAGAATCCAAAACCATCTTCACCTAACCTTTCAAATAAATAGAACTGCTGGCCACCATCTTCACGAATCATTGTGACTTTGTCGTCAGATTCAAGAGAATTATCGATTTCTAATTCTATGTTGCCTTTAACTTCATTGTGTTCGTGTTTGGTAACTTTGCCCTTAATCTTAAATTTCCCAATGTGTTTGCCAAGAACGATAAAATCGTCAGTCAAAACCATGTTATTGGATAATTGAACTTTCAAAGGCTTAGCACTAATCACAGTTCCATATACAACATCTGAATAATCGCTTGGTTTACCACCGCGCTGTGTCATTAACTCATAGAGCCGTTTACCTGCCATGATTGCCCCACTTTCATTGTTAACTCAACTGTATAATCTTGACCAAAGTGATGAACTGCTTTCAAAATTGGACAGTCCTTAAACTTTTTCTTGTAGTCTTTGATACTTACTGTTACATAATTTCCAGGAACTAAATCAGTGCGACCAACACATGTAATTTTTAGCTCTTTGTTCGCTCTATTCCGATTTTTAAGCTCATTTTTGGCTTGCTGAATCATCTGGGCATCGTTAGCTTTCTTCTTGGCATTCACTACCTTTTGAAGCTTACCCCACTGTTTAGTAGATGGCATTGATACCTTTCGAGATTTAAAAGTTGTGGTTTTAGGATCGTCTTCGCCAGTCTTGGTTTTAGACGAATTTTTGCTTTTCTTGCTATCCTTTTTAACAACTTTTACAATGTTATAAGTATTATTAATGTCAACCGAATAATCATAATCAGTTAATCCAGATGCATCGCCTACAATGATATCTAACTTTTTGTAAGGAAATTTTCTAAGTTCCACAGTATCATAATTGTCATAAATCAAATAGTGTTTGTGAGTTGCTTTAGTAGTAGCACTCATTGCACTCTTAATCATATCGAAATACGTTTTGCCATCATCAACTTCAGCTTTGCATTTGTGATTTGATCCAGCCACAACCTTAGCTTTAATTCCTGCACGTTTGCACACATCCCTGAATCTTTCACTTAATGTACCAGCCTTAAATACAATTGAATCTTCATTTTTAAGATATCTGCTAGGGGCATAGCACTTAACAGTGATGTTGTGATTTTTATCAAAGCCATATTTGAAAACATAGCCGTAAAACATTTCCTTCTTTTTCCATTTAAAAGAAATGATGTCACCTGTGTATGGGATAATCGGTTTCTTTTCAAAAATCAATTTAAAGTTAAACTCAGTTGCCGAAAAATTAGTATCTCTATCTAATGTGACTGAATCATCAATTACTAAATCGCTTATATCATAACCAACTCGACGCTTAGAGTGTGTGAAGTGAGTGGAGCGTCTATACAAGGTCATTTGAATCAAATCACTCATGATCTTTTAACCTCACTCATTTTCACCCAGCCACGGGCTTTGCCGTTGACACCCACACAAACTGGATATTTATGACCAGAAATAATGAAAATAACTTCACGTTTAGCGTTTTTTTCATATATTCCTGCACCTCTGCCATAACTATCAGCATGCAAACGTCCGTTTACAATAACCGTTGAGCCAACACTGATTTTTCCTGCTGGCTTTGATCGTTTCTTGCCTTTCTTAGACCTTCCTCGCTTTTTGGGATTTTTCTTTTTCTCGTAACTGAATTTGCGGTACTGTTTTAGTTCTAAAGTATAGGCATATTCATCAGCCCAACCGTTTTCCAAGCCATACTCAAAACTAGCGATGGTCATCAACATTGAAATGTCTGTTTTAGTAACCACGAATCTAACTTTGTGATTCTTACTTTGCATTTTCTTAATTTTTTTAACATATGTAGCTTGCTTATGTGGACTTTTAGTCGCTACATAGCGAGCGCCAACCGTAGGAAAAACAGAATTAATTGATACACCTACTAGCTTTAGTTTGCCAGGAATGTTTACTTCACCTAAGTTAACAATGGTTTCAGAATGATCATCTGTTTCATATTTCAACTTAACATCGCTAGGATTAACTGGTATTTGTAAATTTTCGCCTGTTGTTTGATCTTTTATATAAAATTCCATGCCACTACGATCAGGCATATGTAACACTTCCTAACTTAATGATTTGTTAGCTTGCTCCATAATCTTTTCTTCAAGTCTATCAAGTAAAGCATCTGCATCTGCTTCAGGATTGCCTGAGCTGTTAATTACAATTGCACCTGGGGCAATAGTTACTTCACTAGAATTATTAGTTCCACCAGTGTAGTAATTGCTACTTGTGGCACTGTTGGGTCTAATCGAGCTTGAACTTAAAGAGCCTGAGCTATTAATAGAACTATTTAATCCAGGGTAAGCACTATTAATCATGGCTCTACTGCTTTGACTAATAAGCCCTCTTGTAGAATCCATACCAACAGCCATACCTTGCCCAATGAAGCTACCAACCTCAGCAAACAATCTTGATGGGGAGTGAATTTGAGCGGCGGCTCTAGCTGCTCTATTAGCTTGAGCTACCAGTTCATTAGCTGCGGCGGCTACAGCTCCAACTTGAGACCTAATACCATTCGCTAGACCTTGACCAATCATTACCCCAGCCGCTTGCATAGCTCCAGCGGCACTTCTTGCAGCTGCTACAGCTTGATTCAACGCACTACGAACTGCAGCACTAATTTGAGCGCCACCAGCTCTGGCGGCTGAAGCTGCTCTACTCATACCTGACCGAACAGCAGAAACAACACCGCTCATGTTAGGTCTCTGCACTTTAGGGGCTGAAATAGTTTTAAGATGTGGCATTGATGGCTGTGGCACTTTAGGTTTAGCTACTTTAGGAGCTTTAATTGTTTTAAGCTCTTTAGGCATAGTTGGCGTTGGCACTTTTGGTTTATCAACTTTAGGGGCCTTAAGGGATTTGACTGTCTTAGGTACAGAAGGAGCTGGAACTTTAGGTTTGCCAATTTTAGGAGCTGGAATAGTTTTAGTATTACCACCAAGAATGTTTTTAAATGGGTTGGTAAAGTTAAGTTTTGGCTTTTCAACTTTAACTTTAGGACCTTGAACAGTCTTCTTACCTAAATCGGCAATTTTAGCATTAGCACTAGCCACATCAACCTGTGGCTTCATCTTAATACCGTTGACATCACTAGCGGTCTTCTTAGCCGCAGAACCGACTTGACTAAACTGTTTAATCATATTGGCAGTGGCACCATTGCCAATAGCATTACCAACATTACCAAAGGAGTTCTTCATGTCGATCATGGCATTCTTAGCATCTTCAATATCACGTTTTGCGCCACTGAAGTTTCCAGTTAACGCATCTCCTAATGCATGGAATCCTTGAGCAATGCCTCTAACAGCATTAACCACTCCTGACGCTACTGATACTAATGACGTTAAAGCATCAACTACAACACCAATTCCAAGAGCCACGCCAGCCAATGCGGTACCACCCAATGTTCCAAGCGCATGCCCTACAATTTGTAAGACTGGTGCTAATGGTGCAGCTGCCGATCTTAATTGATTAAAGGCATTGGCTAAAGGTGCTAGTCCTGCAGATAAGCCATCAAATGCGCTAGATAATACTTGTGTTACTGTGCTTGCAATTGGCTGGATTGCGGTCATAATTGCACTACCTATGCTAGATAAAATCGGTATTAAAGTAGACATCAGATTGGAAACTGAGGATATTAAACTGTTAAAAACAGGGGCAATCATATTAATTAAATTGCCTATTGCTTGGCCAATACCTTCAAACAAACCACTAGAATTTAGACTACTAAACATATTCTTAATAGCATTAACAGCAGTTTGAAACGTTGAGACAATCCCATTAATTGCACCAGAATTTTGGAATCCATCAAACATTTGGCCAATTGATGTACCAATTTCAGAAATCACAGGCATAATTCTAGAAACAGCACCACCAATGCCATCAAATATTTGATCAATATTAATTTTGCTTAATGAATCAGATAGTTGATCACCAATTTTAGTGAAATTAAGCTTGCCTATTCGATCTGACAGGTTAGAAACCCATTTAATTCCGACTTTTGAGACTTTATCAAAGGCAGGCTGAAGATTATTAGCTAACGTTTCCTTTAAGCCGTCCATGGCTTGACCAACAGTTTTATACTGTGTGGCCATCTTGCTGAAATTAGCATTGGTACCAGTCTTAGCAACAGCATTTAAGAAATCCTGAGTCTTCACCTTGCCATCTTGAATATCTTTAATAAGTTGTGTAGTGCTTTCGCCCATCGTTTTAGCAACAGCAGAAATACCTGCTGGTGTTTGCTCAAGCATAAGTTTGAAGTCTTGCCATTGGACTTTAGGCTTAGCCGCCATTTGGGTGGCTTGCTCGCTTAAAGTCTTCATGGCTTGCTGTGGGTTATCAGCCGCAGAAGCCAGACCACCGAAGCCTTTAACTAGCTGAGCAGTATTTTTAGTACCGACAGCAGCCAATTGAGCATAAGTGCTAGACATATCAGAAGCACTATAAATTGTTTGCTGTGCAAATTTTTGCATTTCGGCTTTAGCTTTATTGATTTCAGTATTTGAAGCGCCTAACTGATGCATATTTCCTTCGAACGTTTGCCACGAAGTTGATGCTTCATTAAGCTCTCCTAGCATCGATCTAATGCCAGAGCCAGCTAAGCCCATCCCTTTGCTGATCATGTTGCCTACCACAACGCCACCAGTCATAGATTTAAATAAGCCACTGCTTGATTTTTCAGCATTGCCAAACATATTTCCGTTTAGGGCACCTTTTAGCCTGCTAAAGCCTGATTGCGCTCTTGAAAGCCCATTTGACAATTTATCTAGCGGATTACTAAAAGCGTCAACAACTCTAATTGTTGCACTTATTTCTGGCATATATTAACCTCCTTTCTAGTTCCTACAAAAAAAGAGAGGCTAAGTCTCTCACATATCATTTCAATGTGTTATGACTTTGCCTCTCTTTCGCTTTCTTTTCTTTCTTTCTCTTCTTGCTCTAGCCTCAATTCAATTGATGCGACAACTAATGCCTTTTCTCTTTCATTTAGATTTGCCCACTGTTGGGGAGTCCAATGATATTTATTAAGGACATAGTTGTAAATGGAGAAATCACCAATCGAATTATTAATTAGTTTTTTGCTTCAGCAACTAAATCATTATCATTATCAGCATCAATGCCTGAAAGCTCTAATACTTTTTCGGCTAATATATTATATTCACCTGCTAAGAGCATTGCTTCCAATGTGCCTGCAGGATCGCCATAAGTGCCGTAATGCTTTTGGAGTTCTTCATTCTTCAAGTTAGGAACTACGACACTGGCAGCCATCAAATTATTTTCGAACTTGTCTTGATTTAGCACTTTTTGAGAAGTTCTAGTTGATTTGTTAAATTGTACTTCTTTTGAATCATTTCTCAATTCACTTACTTCTTTTGCGGTTAAAGAACGAATCTTAAAAGGTACTTTAAAACGCTTGAACTTTACTTCTTCTTCCTTTACAGGACTTTCAACATTAATAAAGTCTTCAACATTAAAATTTTCAGCCATCTATTTTTTCTCCTTACTGAATACCATCAAAAGGTTGAACTAAGTGAATACCTTCAAAAGTGAAATCTGCTGAAGTATCCATTACAGTATCATCTGCTTTAAAATCTGCCACTGGAATTTCGTCCAAGTTAACTTCATCGAGTTGGATAATTTGCTTACCAGCTCGTGAAGTTGGGTCTTCAATAGTAAAAGTAATCGCGAAATAAAGGTCTCCTTCTTTCATTGTGTAAGGAATACCATATTTCAACCAATTACTGTTAATTACATATTGACCTAAAGTGCCAGTGCCATCCACAGATGTGGTTTTGTGCTTAGTCCAGTGGTCACCAAGAACTTGAACCTTTTCCTTGTTCTTCTTAATATTGATCTTCAGCTCTTTGCAGTCGATCAAATTAATAACATCGCCATCAATAGTGACGGTAACCTTAGCATCCTTTGACGAAATGGTATCTCTACCATGTAAAACTTGTTCTAAAGTTGTTGCCATTTACTTATCCTTTCTATCTAACTACCAAGTTAACGTAAAGCTTTTCCATCGAGTCAACTGGAGTCACATATAAATCCATCAATACTGCGTCCTTGTCATCACCTTGAGCCAAGCTTAAATCACTAGGATCAAAATCGCGAATTACGTTTTGTGACTCTAATCCAGATAAGTAACTTACACGGTTAGCTTTAAATAAATCGCGACCGAATTCATTGTTACTTACTTTACCCAAGAAACTAGTTTCGAATGTTTGAGCGGTATTAGTACAGATTTCATCAAGTGTTCTAATAATACGATTCTTACTAAAATCTTTAGACTTAGTATCAGTAAACTTAGTGAGTGAGTTGATATCTTGTTCAACCACAACGCGTTGACCTGCTCTCGTAGTGAACACAATTTGTCCAGCATTTAAAGCTTCAATCGTCTTGTCATTATTTAGCTTAGGCTTAGCTTCTACAGCATCGTCAAGTTGAGCATAAGTTAATGCTTGATCTGGTGTAGCACTAGCACTCATACCAGCAAATCTAGCTGCAGCAATGTTAGGACTGATTACAGTGCCATCGTTAAGCACGTAGCCGTTCAGAACAGTTGATACACCTTCATAGTTGTAAGCCACGTTTGTTGTGTTAGGAATAACAGCGCGAACCTTAATACCAACATTTTCACGTAAAATCTTAATTTCTTCAGCTAAAAGCTTATGAATGTTGCTTGATTCCTCCCAACCTGCAGTAGTTGCTACAGCATAATATTCATTTTCCAAGTAATCATCCATGTCATTGACTACATTATTAGTACCACTAGTACCACCTGTTAAAGTGACGTTTGTAGCGCTTTGAGTTAACCCATTAAAAATTGCGGTATATAGTGGATATTCTCCTTTAGCAGCTAATTCACTAGTTACTTCTGCTGGAGTACCAAAAGTAATGTCTACGTAGTCGTTGTGGATTTCCAATTGTTCTTCTTTGGTTAATCCTGCTTTAGCAATTGCATCAGTGTTAGCCTTTGGTAAAGTGATTTTTACTTGATCGACTTGCTTAGTGCCGAAGATAGTAGTTACAGTTACATCTTGAGTGTTTGCACCATCAGCCAAAGGGCTAGGAACAAAACTAACACTAATGTTATTGCCCTGTTCACCTGCATATTTTGCATTAACAGTATAAACACCTGACTTAGTGCCAGTAGCTTTAGCGCCACCAGTAAAATCATTTAGAAGCAATACTGTTTCAGCATTCTTCAAAGCTTCATGAACTGGAGCTAATACTTCATCAGTATTATTGTGACCAGTTAGTGCAGTGAAATCACTAGTAGCAGTCAATTCAATGATGCCATTCTTGCCCCAACCTAAAGGCTTGTTTTGGAACATTAATAAACGTCCCAAAGGTGTAGCCACCGCTGGCTTACCATCACTTTTTACGTTGATGTAGACACCAGGTCTTACTTTATTTTGCATTCTCCAAGTTCCACCTGCCATTTATTACATACCTCCTTTAAAATCTTCAATTGCTTTCTTGATTTCAGCAATTGTATAAGTTCTGTTATCTTCTAACGCAACGTTAATAATTGCTGTGTTGTTAGTCCCAGAAAACAAATTAGCTTGTTTGATTTGATCCTTAGTGTACTTAACTTCAGCATACTTAACTTTTGCGTTATTCCCTGTTGTTTCCTTTTGTTCTTGCATTTAAATCTAAACTCCTTTGTTTCAGTGAAAGATCTGGTTTATACATCCGTAAAACAAGATCAAAATCACACGTCAACGTTTGTTCATTAGTATCTACGCTGAATTCACGATTTCTTAAATAAGCAAAATCAGGTAATACAGTTAGATTGTCCATCAACAGCATTTCCATCTCATCTAATGTTTCATTAGCATTTTCTTCTGGTGGGAAATAAACGATTTGAAATGGTATTTTCCTAGTTTCATAATCGAAAAGTTCTGGTTTTAGGACTGCATTTCCTGCTCTGCCTATAAAAAAACACGGTTCATCAAACCCACTAGGTTGGTTCTCCGTGTAAATCGTTGTTTCTGGTGAGATACGAGCTAACTCATTCGCTATTCTTTCAATTATTGTCATGATAGTAAATTCCTAAAAGCCCATAAGCCAGGTGTTATCAGATCAGGCAGTTGAGAGTCTATCGCATTCAAGGAGTTCTTCATAAAGAATTGACCTGATACCCAGCTCTTGCCACCACGCGTTCTATGTCCACGTTCTACGTAAGAAGCATACTCAGTAGGATTGCTGACTTTAACAACCCAACCGCCGCCACTTACAGAAGGACCTTCAGCAGTCCAAGCTTTACGTAAAGCGCCAGTATCAACAGGAGTATTAGTTTTGAGCGTTCTAATGGCTTGAACACCAATGCGCTTAGTGCTTTGACCAATCTCTTTTTTCAGTTGACCGCCGTCTATTCTTCCTTTAACGCGACTAGCCCAAGCTTGAAATTCTGCATCATCAACAGTCCCCAAACTCATGCTTTTTCATCCCTTACCATTGCCAGCTCTTGATGTGAGTAATAGCCAGAATATCCTTTGCTAGAGCGCTTATATTTGACTGTATTACCGTTTTGATCAGTAATATAAATAACCGCCCCAGCAGGAATATCAATACCATTACGGATTAGTAACTTAGCATCTGCTTCATCAGTGCCAAAAATAGTTTGAGTACCTGCAGATTGTCCTTTTAAAACAACTTTGCAAGGTTCATTTTCTACTATCGTGGTTTCAACACTATTAGTAATATGATTCTTAATTACTTTTTTAGTACCAGTGATTTTTGCTTTGTCCGTCCATAGCAAAGAGACTACCCTTTTCAAACCTTCGAATTCGCTCATTCTGGTAGCCTCCTGAAGTTATTTAAGATGCTAGTGTAATTATCCGTAATAGGATTTAAACCTTGCAGAGCCACATAAATATCGCTCACAGGCTTAAATGTGACGCTGGTATCACCTTCATTAAGTGATTGGATGTTAGCAGTATTCTCGCCATCAAGAAACCCATTTACCTTAATTGCTTGAACTGCCATGCTAACCACTACAGTAGATAGTTCATCAGGTAGTTCATCGATTGGAATATTACAGTAATTAGCAATATCATTCATGATTTTATCAACTGTAAAATCAACGATCTTATCATAATCAGGATTTTCATTGCTGTTAGAAACAAACAATTTAACTTGATTAACAATATATTCCTTGTTCATCCAATCACCACCTTATGCTACTTTACTAAGGCTAACAAGTCGTTCTTAGTAGTCTTACCAGAGAAGTCGATATTATGAGCAGTTAAGTAAGCTTTGATTTCTTCAACAGTACTAGCTTCAGTTGGTTTTACACTAGCAGGATTTGGTTTCTTGCCAAACTTTGATGAATCTGATAAGTCCTTAGTGCCAGTAGCACTGCCAACGACAACTTCATAACCCTTAGTCTTGGTACTCAATAAGAGAACATCATCATATGATTGTTCGTAGTATAGATAGTTACCTGAAGTTGCAGCAGATGGTTGATCAAATCCAACGAAGCTATATTTTTCAGGTGCAATTTGAACACCATTACTAATTAAGAACATTTCAATTTGCTTAGCATCTGACTTAAGCTTTGAACCAACGCTGAAATCAAATGTAGTTTGCATTAAATCGGATGGAACAACATTAATAGTTACTTCGTCCAATGAATGAACTGTACGAGTAATAGCTGAAGGATCAGAAATAACCACAGTTCTGTTCATAGCATCTGCACGCTTCAAAATTGAATTCATCTTAGGAGTTACGTAAAGGATACGACCTTGAGCTGGAATGCGAGCTTCATCGAAGTTGCTCATCATTTCATCGAATAACTTAAGAACATTAGTTTCATCGACTGTTTCAGTGTGAACCCCATCTTGGCCGTCATACTTAACCTTTTGTTGATATAACTTAGAGAACATTTCTCTATCCTTTTCAGGCATCTTTGAATCCAAGTTAAATTGACGGGTAATATTAGCAATTGATACCACCATGTCAGTTTCGTCAACATCCAAAGGGTCTACTAAGGTACTCCAGTAACGTTCGTTGGTCAATTCATATGAATCCCAATCGTTGCTGTAGTTGACTGCTGGACTTGTAATAGTTCTGCGTTGACGGTCTTGACGACCTGCAGTAATAGTTAAACGTGGTACCTTGATATGTTTAGCGCCATCAAATTTGATCATTGCGTTTGATGGTGAATTCCATAAATCTGCACTGTATAAGTGACCATCATAAAAGGCTTGTTGCACAGCACTTTGGTATGCATCAGCATAGTTAATAACTTCTGTCATTTAATAAATCTCCTCTATTTCTTAAAAACATCAACCATAGCTTGAATTGGATCAGTAGTAGCAGGTTCTCCATTACTTGGTTCGTAGTTCTGCTTAGTACCTTCATCAAAAATATATGGAGCAGTTTGGCGAATTTCCTTAATTTGTTCATCTAGTCCTGATAGGTTACCTTGCTCATCAAGTTTAACCTTATCCATATCCAAGAAACCTTTGATTGCCTTAGTGTCTCTGACTTTGCTTGCGCTTAAAGCACGATCGACAGCACTAGTAAGACGTGTTTGATTTAACTTATTAGTAAGTTCTGCAGTGTCGTTCTTATACTTGGTCTCTAATTCCTTGTATGAGTTTGATAATTCTTCGTTATCCTTAGCATTCTTGCGTAAGTTCTTTAAGTCTTTATCACGTTCAGCAATTTGAGCTTTCAAAGCATTGTTTTCTTCAACAATTGCGTCATTACCAGACTTAGCGTTATTAATATCTTCACCGTTCAAGTCCATAACAGCTTTGATTTGATCTTCATCAAGTCCTAAATCTTTAAGTTGATTTCTTTTCATATAAATTCTCCTTACCTTTTACACGTTTTCTACGAGTTCGCCTCTCACAAGGCATACAAAAAGAGCAGTTTTACGACTTGCTCAGGTCAAACAGTTATTAATGTAATGTCCAGTAAACATTAATTCCAAAAGTATCTTTCATAAAATGGACAAACCACACATTTATTAGAGTCCCTATAATTGAAAGTACTATAAAAACAATTGCTACAAGTAAGACTTGTAACGCAATTGTAAACCATTCGCTATAGCGTATTTTGTTCCATAGATTTTTCATATTTTTGCTTCAAAATGTTATGAATGTTAGGTATGTGTTATGCCCAAAACCCTTGATATATCAACGTTTTAGGCAAAACCTAACATCATAACGGTTTTCTAGAACTTATTAATATAGATATAAAAATATAAGAATAAATTCTTATATTTTTATATAGTATGTTAGGTGTTAGGTTATACTTATAAACCCTACGGAGAGTAAGAGTTAAGTACCTAACGCAAACCTAACAAAACCTAACGCTTTTTACTCGATGTTTCTTTGTAACCCTTGAACTTGTTTCCATTGACTAAAAGTATAAGTTTTTTGACCGTTACTTTTAGCCCATTCACTATAAGGCTGGTTTTTTACCCATTTACTTTTACCAGTAATCGGATCTCTTGACCACCTTGTTGGAATATCAGGCAGATCTTTAATGTAAGGACAAGTTGAACACCTGCAGTAGGGATGTATCAAAGGATAATTAACGCCCTCCTTCTTATCCTTAACATTAAAGACATGTTCATCTAAGTGTGCGCAAACATCACAAGTGTGAGTTTCTAGTGTTGCTAAGTATTGATATTGCTCGATATCTGAATCTTCATAGAACTTTGCTGTGGCTTCTTCTGCAACATGTCCCATTTCAGTGACAACTAGACGATGAATGTTGGATTTGACTATGCCTTGAAACTTGTCTCTTAACATTTGTTCGACACGATTGTAAGAATATCCCAGAGCAGTTGATCTAAACATGACATCAGTTAACACTTCAGGCATTACTTTGGTGTAATTATTCCAGATTCTTTTACTAAAATTGCTACCTTGCCACGGTTGATAAACAATATCCTTTAATTCTTGCTCATTAAAGTGAGTGAAGTTAACATCTAGGCTACCTACTACTAGATATTTATTGTAATTTTCTAGTAGATAAGTACCTTCGTACCGTTTAGCTAAGCCTATAGCCATAATATTTTCTTCATCGTCAGCATATTTAGCAGCCAATTCTTGATATTGTCTGTACAGCTCCTGAAGTCTAGCGATTCTAGATTTATAGTAGGCAGAGTTTAATTCTTTCTCAAAGCCACCAGCTCTGGCCTTAGCTTCAAACTCTGCCAGAGTCATGTCAAATTTAGAAGTATCAATGGAATTTAAATAATCAGCCACTTCTTTAAGTGATTTGTTATTTTCCTTAGCGTATTTGGTTAACCATTTCTTAGATTCTTTGATAAATTCGTTTTCAAGGTCTTTAAGACGAGACCGCATAGCAACTTCATATTCAGCAGTTGAAGCCATTTCTTTTTGTTTAGCTAAGAGAGCACGTTTCTTCCAATATTCTTGTGAGTTCATAATTAATCACTAGACTTCTTATTTGCCTTCTCTGGTTTATCAGAATCGTTTCTATCTTCATTAGAGTAATCTTCATCTTCAGAATCATTAAAGCCTTGAGAGGCTCTAAAACCGTCACTATTTTGAATATCTTCTTTTTGATATTTAAGTTCTTGTTGCCAATCGTCAACAATTGGATTTGCCTTAGCAATTGCTTCTTTGCTTGAGTAATTAGCAACAGCGGCAACTTCCTGAGCCTTAGCCAAATCATCTTGCACTTGGGTTCTAGTCCAAATCTGAGAGATCTTGAGACTGTCAGCATCCCTAATACCCAAATGATTCATAATGGCTCTCACTAATTGACTAATGCCGCGTCTAAAGTTTGATTCTGTAATACCAGCCTTTAGTTCCAAATGTGAATACAACATTTTAATAGCCACACCGCTAGCATTGCTATTCTTAAAGTTAGCAGGATCAATGCCTTGACCATAAAGGAATATGTTTTCTTTTGTGGTCTGCAATACTGAATTTCTGGCTTCAACTGGAATATCAATCTGCAGTGTATCAATTCCTGATTGGTCGCCATTTCCTGCATTGTTAAATTTAACAGCCTTGTTTTCTTTCAAATCATGCATGAACTTATCAAGTGATGTGCCACCATAATTCTTTAATACCAGCACTACCTGCTGAATATCATCAATATCATTTAAGAAACCATTATAAATATCATCATAGGCATCAATCAGACCCTTGCACTTCTTAAGCTCTGATAACTTAAGTTTATTCTTTGGAAATGCGATGAACGGAACACGTCCAAAATTATGCTTTAATATGTTACTTACACCAGTTTCATAGCCAGCGCTCATATCATAGCTAGTAATACTGTTGTATGGTTCAAGGTCATCAAGATTAGAAGTTGGCTGTTTAAAGAATGTGGCTTCTTTTTCATTCCAGTATTCGTGAACCGTAAATAATTTACCAGTATCAGAATCTAACTGCTTGTATGATCTCAATACACCAAGCAATTTATTATCCAAAGTAGTTGAATAAATTGGCGTAACTTGATTAGGTGGAATAATTGCATATCTGAAGTTATTATCCTTATCAATCCAATAATGAAGCCATGCAACACCAGCATTACTTGCATCAATTACTAAGTTATTTACAGTTAAGGCAAAATCATCACCTAACGCTTCAGAAATATCTTCATTGTATTTCTCATTGCCTACATCAATTTGAGGAGGGACAGTAGCTAAATACCCCGCTTCTTGATCAACAAGTAGTTGATAGAAGTTCGATGGTACACGATTATCAGCACGGCGTAGTGGATCGTCCTTGCCATCCTTATTTAACTTGGCTTTGCCATCATTTCTGCTTGTAATATCAGTTTCATTTCTATAATATTTCAATGCACTTTCATAACTGTTGAAAAAATTAGCACGTTGCGTACTGGTATTTTTGATCAGCTCTTGCATTTGTTTTAATTCCACGGAACAAAGCCTCCTTTTGCATTTCTAGAATAAATTGCATATCTTAAAGCATCCAATCGGTCATTATGTCTTACATCGTTTTCTTTCAAAGGTAGCCCTGTGGTTTCGTCCCAAGCATATTGGTAAATTTCATTCATTAAACCTTGAGAACAAGATTCGGCAATAAAGAACTTGCCTTCACGCATCTTCTGTGCAACACATTCAATACCAGGCAATACATTCTTGTTGGCATTGATACAGTTGATGCCTGCCGCTTGAAACTCATTAACATTATCAGGACGCGCTGAATCAGCGTAAAAAATAAGATTGCGTCCAAACTCATCTTGTAAGTTCTGTGCAATCTTGACCCAATAGTTAATAAACTTATGCTTCTTTGTGTAATCTCTTAAAACATAAGTATTCCCTTGATCATCATCACCAAGTAACAAAATAGGATTAGGGTGTTCATAACCCCAATCGCAGCCGCAGTAATAATGCAAGCCTTTAGGAATCTTATTATCATCAATAACCATTGTATCTTTGTTGAAATCTTGATAAACAATGCCTTCACCAGTTACCCACAAGCCATTAATTGCTCTATCATAAAACATCCCTTTTGGTGTTGAAGCTTTTAATGATCTCACATAGCCAGGATCGAGGAATGTATTGTCATCAATCGTGAAAGTATACGTGATGATTCCTGCAGCAGGATCATGGTTATCAATGAAATCAGTCTTTAACCAGTGCGTCGGAATGTCGGGGTTACTATCACAAATAATATGTGATCCCTCCATAGAACAACGGTTACGAATTTCATTAAAAACTTCACGGTTAGCTAAAGTCGTTTCGTTAACATATGCACCATATGAAGTAAAACCACGTGCACCAGATAAGCCAGCTATTGAAGCTGTATAAACTGGAACAATGTCAACGCCGAACAAATGATAATGGTTGTGCTTATCTGGTCTTAAATCTAAACCAAATTGCCGCGATAATTCAGCAATAATATTGTTATAAATCGAACCCGAACTAGCACCAGCTAAAATGAATTGTGGGTGCTTGTCATTTCGTTTCTTTGCTAAATTAGCAACACGACGCAGTTCATACATCAGCAAAATATTATCTATGTAAGTTTTGCCAGCACGAACAGCACCAACATTGATCATCATTTTAAATGGAACTGTTAAATAAGTATGAAGAACTTCAGCCTGCTTAGGAGTTAGCACATCATTTAGAGCCATGCTTTAAATCCTCCTTTGCTAAAGTGTCCATCATCTTATCAAGCAACAATTCAACATCTGCGCCGTTGTCTTCCATCGCCTTAGCGCGTGCTTCTGCAACTCTTGCATCAGCATTAGCTTTGCGAATCTTAGCCTTATCCAGTTCAGGAGTTGAATTATCAGATAATAAATTAGCGTGTTTTAGGACGGTCTGAATAGCCTGTAATTTAACCATTGCTGGTGTTTTAGGTTGAGTAATTAAAGAAGATAAACTTGCTACTGCATCTGGCAGAAGATGATTAAGCGCATAAATTGAATAATCAATTCTCGCTTTCTGAAACTCTTCATTATTTTTCCAATTTTCAATAGTATTAATATGACAGTTAACTTCTTGTGAAATCTCTTTTAAAGTCTTGCCTTCAAAAAGCCGTATTATCGCTATTTTCTTCTTTTTTGTAAGCTTATCAAAAGCCGAATCTTTACCAATTTTTACCACGTTACTCACACCATCTCACCACCGCCTTAAAAATATTTAAGCCACTTACCATTTCTTTAATCAAAGTTAAGCATTTTCTAGCCTTCTAAACGTATTTCATAATTGTTAATCCTCTTATACGCATCTAAATACAGTTCTTTCTTGTCCCCGTTATAGGTACACTCAAAGTACATACCATCAGGTTTATTGGTTGATAACAACGCTTTATTGTTTTGAAGTATTCTACATAGCCAAACTACATAAATATCCTCAGACTTGTATTCTTTCAAGTGATAATATTCTGCTATTTTCTGCCTACAAAGCTTAATAAAATCTAATTCTTCCATGTTTAGCCTCCTCTGCTTAATCAACCGGCTTCACCTCATAAACTTGCGTAAAATAAAAAGCCAGCTTTGCTGACTTGAATTAAAACCCAGGATGGACTTGCACCATCATCGCTGACTTTCGTAAGTCATGTTTTCTCTAATTAAACTACTGAGTTCCTTAATCGTATTAAGAATTAATTGCTCTTTGACGAATAATTTCAAAAGGATATCTAATGATACATTCTCGCATAGCAAGAACTAAGCAATAGCCTTATAAGCGTATCTGGACTTACACCAGAACCACCGCAACTACCAGTCGGACGTGTCTTTTTGCTCGTGAGAGTTTTTGCGCTTTACCTGTCGTTAAATAAATTTCAAGGAGCAACTTATTTAATGGCGCTTGCTAACGCCACTAAGGATGATGCAGGATTTCCACCTGCCCCGTGTACACATCGGTTGTAGTCAAAAAAAGAAACTTCATTCGTTACTAAGAACATCCGTACAAATATCATCCTTGAAAGAAAGTAAAAATGTTACTTATCGAAATCTTTGGGGAGGTATTTCCTTATTTTTTCGACAATACTATAATAACGTGGTTTCGCTCCGTACGGAGTGCGTACTTAATTCGTACATTGTACGTCCGTCAAGTGTACGCAAGTAGTCTTATGACTTTATCACAATGATTTTTTATCTGCCATCCTTCAAAAGAATAGGCAAAAGTAAGTAATGCTCTTTTTCTATAAGCCGCAAAGGATGTATGTTCTCTATAAACAAGGGGTTGAATATCAACCCATCTTTGATGCTTAATGTATAAACCTATTAATATTTTTTGAGAAACAAGATCAACACCATGATATAGAGCATCATGAACTGATTTAACAACGTTCTGTGCATCTAAGCCGTTAATTAACTTAGTTTCAATACCATTAGCTTTACTTGAACTGTAATTCTCTTCAAAACTAGGTGACGACAAATCAATCATTCGGCTGCCACTCATAAGAACAATTTTTTCTAGATCATCTTTGAAAAAGTCACTTACATTCTTGCATGTTTTTACAGCATCAATTTTAGGTACCAACTCCATATAATTACTCCATGTTTATATATTTTTTAATTGCTTTAGAAGCCACCATTGAAATAGGTTCATTAGTTTTCTTACAATATTTAGCCAATTCATCAAAAACTGGCGTATCAATTATAATTTTCATTTCATCATCCTTTCCATGCTTCATTCAGCCATGAATCAATACCGTGCTTTACAAACACGATAGATTGGCGAACAGCATATGTGCAATCATCGGGCAAATCGCCCCAATAAAACGATACTTCTGAAATTTCGTAGCCCAGCTTAGGGATTAAATTCAAAATAGCTTTGGAATTGGAACTGTTAGAAATCCTTGCGATTCTAGTCATGCCTTTAACATAAGTAGTATAAAAATCTGGCTGACCATCTTTAGTTAATTTGTATTTAAAAATTGGTTTGTATTTTAAGCCATAAAATTCCCTTACGCGTTGTACTGCAGGCTGTCCTACATGGAGCATTTCATAAATTGTATGAGCTGGATAACCATATTCCAGCATTTCTTTAATTTCAAAATCAAGATCATCTGGCTCAAACGTTTTTACAGCTCTATGACCAATTGCAACTAAATTTTGTGCCTTGATCAAGTCAGGATCATTTTCAGGAGTTTTGCTAATTGAGCCATATTTTATTTCAGCTCTGTGAATATAAATTAAGGCTTTCTGATATTTAGTTAAATTCATCTAAACCACCTTCTCCGCGCTCACATTTTTTACACTGTTAAAACAATTTTAAAGACCCTCAGAGTGTTTTTTTAATTGTTGAGTATAGTTACACTAGGTTGTATAAAAAGCTTTCTAAAGGGCTAATAACCTAATCAGCTATGCATATTCCCATAAATAACCATTCATATCCTTGAATATCTTTCCAGATTTCTTTCATCGTGAATCACTTCCATAATCATCAAAACCAAATCCACACAAACTTCCATCAACTATCATTAGAGCGTCTTTAGCGGATCTAGCAATACCATGAATTACGTTATGTGATTGAAGAAATTCATGAAATCTAATTTGATCCTCTCTAGGTTTACCTGTTTTGGATTTAACTTCGATATAAAAGACTCGATTGTCTACCCAACGAAAGCCATATAAATCAAAATGACCTTGAGGCAGACCTGTATCGAACCAACGATGATCTATTGTTTGCACTTTACCTACATTAGTTCTAAATACGGAACATTTATGTCGTGATAAAGCCACCTGAATTTCTTTCTGAATGGAATGCTCTTCACTCGCCATATCAAATACCTCTAAACATTAATACAATCAGAATAATATCAATTACAGTTAATCCTAAGCCTAGCCAAGTCTGCGTTAGTTCTTCATCTGCATTTTTGATTAAATCGTAAAATAAGCAATTTACGATCAAAACAATGAACCACCAGCTCACAATCATTAGCATTTAATCACCCGACCTCGCCCATAACGTTTATAAATTGCATCAACAGCAGCTTCATAAGTTTTGAATGCACCTAAATTGCATTGATAACTATCTTTCCACCACAATTCAAAAGATCCAGCATCAGTTTCAACTACATTTAAAATTGGAGTGCCATCAACGCAAGTAATATAAAATGAATTCATTATTTTTCCTCCATCAAATTGCGTCCGCACATAGGGCAGTAACTAATGGGAAAATAAGTAGTCCATTCTCCATCTACTGCTAAGAAATATTTTTCTTCATTTGTGCAAATCATCTCGCAATCCTGATAACAATCTGTTTGGCAGACTGGTTCATCATCATACTCAGCTTCATAATTGCTAAGGTTTTCGCCAGTCCATTTGACTTGCTGTGCTTTACCATACAGATGCTTAGTAATCGCAGATATATCATCTGCATACAAGTAGCCATCATCAGCATTTTCATGACAGTACGGACACTTATTTTCGCTCATTGTATTTCATCCCCTGCTGGCAGTATTTGATAATTTCATGTGCTAGACCATCGATTTCCAGATAGTCAGGCTTGAGTGCGTCAGCCTTTTGTGCAATCATCATTGCCAGATTACTAATATTTTCATCAGTGTGATAATTAAAACCATATCTAATACCCATCTTTATCACCTCAGTCATAGTAATCAATGCCTTTCTTTTTGATTTTCTTTTTTTACGTCCAATTCAAACTGAGCGCGTATTTCTTTAATGTCTTTAACAGATAACTTATCCAACATGCTGTCTAGTTTCTTGCCAGTTGGAATTTTAAAACTCATCGTAATCGCCCCTCTATTGCTTCCATTTCTCTAACCCATGATTTTTTTCTGATTGAAAATCATTATCGCTACCCCAATACTGAGCTTTTAAACCAGCATTTTGTTTCTTATACAACTTATGAAAAGCTTTAACTGTCGCTTTTTTTAAATTCCAATCGCAATAAGTAATGTCATCATCGCATTCAGGATTCCACAAAACGTAATTTCTATGTTTTTGCATAGCTACGTTTAAAGTGAAATATTCTTGATTCTTTATTCCTTCTAAGACTGTTTTGATTTGGTCAATGGGCTCTTCCACAAACAAAGTCATGGAATTAAAGCCGATTGTGACAATTACTGCAGTATGTGGACGGTATTCTGTTAATGCCACTTTATCTTCTGTCATTTTCATGCTCCTTTTGTGTTTCTTTTAAAAATTCTTTTTTCGCTTCATTTGTCAAAAATTTAAGCGTTAGCATAGTGGCATTTAAGCTTAAATAAAGCTTTCTGGTATTAACTTTATGCCCTTTGTTCCAATGCGATTGCTGTCTTTTAACATCACTTAGTTCAGATTCAATAGTTTTAATTCCTTCATTAAATAATTCTTTATCAATCATTTTCATGCTCCCTTTTTAATTTTCTTTATTATCAAATTTCTTTAATAACCGTCTTTCTTTTTCATTCCTTGCGCCACACTCAATGATTGCCGCTAAGTATTCATTTTTGAAAAAGTCCTCCCAAAAGCTATCGGATTTAGGCTCTCTAAGATCCTTATCAATTCTTACTATCATCGGCATAACGGTCTTAATAAAATCAGCGTCTGTAGTGCAATTTAAATAGGCTGTTTTAAAGCTGATCTGTTGGCTTGTAAACAACTTGAGACTATTCAACGAATAGGCTTGAATAACGAACCCTTTTGCGTTTGGAATAGGCACAAAGAAAAAATCAAAGCCGTTTATAGTAATAGGCGTGCCCCAGCTAATTAGCCATTTGCCATCTCTATCAACTTCATAAGATGTTCTTTCTCCAACTTGGATTGGCACCATTCTTTTCATTTTTTTTACCATCTCAATCATCATTATTGAAGATAATGGGAAAATAAATTTTTCAACATCATCTTCAGCGATAACTAAATTATCATCAATTTTAAAATCATCTACTTCATAAACTTCTACAGTTTCAAAACTGGAATAAATATGAATTGTTGCCTTAGTCATTTTCATACTCCTTTTTAGTACCACTTACTGTAAAGCCCCACGGAATTACTTTACAAAATGGGCATTGAATAACTTCATCAGCATTCTTTTGAAGTGTTCTGAAGTGTTTATGACAATTAACACATTCAAATTCATACCAGTAATCTTTAAAATCTACTTTACTCATTTTCATGCTCCTTTTGGAAAAATTGCGTCCATTTTTAATCTTCTCCTGGTTTTAATAGACTTGTCCTTTCGCGTTCTTTTAGATACTTGTACAACAATAGTCCATATCCTGAAATATCAAGTGCAGTATCTGCTAATGATTCATCTTTAACCTTTTCTTTGCCACCATTAGCAGTTAAGTTCTCTAAGCGGTTGAATTTGTCTTCAAGCCTTACAACTGCTGCAATAATTCCGAATTTATCTACAGATCTGCTAAAGCTATCACCATAGTCTTTATTTTTATTTTCTAAAATAACAGCTAAATTATCAGTATATTTTCTAAAATTACTATTCATTAAATAAATTACCTCTATTAATATTTTCTATTTGATTAACTGTATCTGCATATTCATCAAATCCAATGGGATCAATCGTTTTATTTTCCATTAGTAGAGTTACCTCTTAGTTTTATAATTATATAAATTCAAATGGATCGTTGGATCTAACTTGAGCAAAAACAGTTTCAACAGTTTCATCATATTGGTTTTTGCATGTATTAACTTGCCAACGAATTACACGACAATTAGGATGCTCATTTAAATAATCTCTTAATTGAGCTATTCCTGTATTGCCATGATATTCATTTTTAGATTCAACCCATTGGAATTCTAAAAAATTATCATAATAATCTGGAGCGATATATTTTGTAAATGTATAATCATTACTCAATCCATCTAATGTAAATTTATGTTTTCCATATCCAAGAATATGTAAATAAATAAAATCTTTTTTATCAGCATCTGCATCCAACATAAGATCATTAATTTTATCGAAATCTTCCATAATCAAAAGCGTATTCTGATTGTGTTTATTTTGTAAAATAGTTTTTGGTTTAGTCATATTTTTACCTCCATACCGTTATGAAAGTTAGGTATCCATAACATCTATAAACGTTGATATATCAAGGGTTTACAGCAAAACCTAACGACCTAACGCTTTTTTCTAAACTATTAATAATACATGGGTACTATATATATTATTAATAATTAATTTACATATTTTATTTATACTGTTATGTGTTATGTATTTTATATAACTCTTAGAGAGAGTAAGGCTGAAGGGCATAACGCAAACCTAACAAACCTAACACTTTTTAAATCCTCTAGCCATTTTCTTTTGAGATTGATCATAACCATTAGCACCGACTTCAAAATCCATATGACTCATTACATAGCGCATAGTCCTAATATCTTTATCTTTAATTTCTCTGCCTAATCCAACCATCAAAGCTCTGCGCATTTCTTGATTGGAAATAAATTTACGATCTTTGAATTGGCCATCTAATAAGGTCTTGACTTCATCTTCAACTTCTGAAGTTGCAAGGAACTGTTGACGATTATGAGATAAAATTGCTTCTTGTTTTGGAGAAAGTTTGAAAGGATCCTTTGTGTGTTTCCAAAGATATACAGCTTCACCCCAGACTTGATCAATTTCATCTTGTTTTAGTCCTTCAACAGGATGGACTCTTTGGCGCTTACTATCACAGCGAATAGATAAAAATCTACGATCACCCGATTTGTCTTTTAAGTGTTGAACTTCATTAGTGGTTCTAGCCATTACAAAACCTTTATTGAAAGTCATGATGTATTTGCCATATGAAGGTCGGTATCTGAAGACTTGTTCTGTGATGAATTTTTTCACAACTTCAAATGAACTCTTATTTGAAGCAGTCATTTCATCATCATTAACGATTAGTGCGTTTTTTAGTTCCGCTTTATCATCTTTATCAGTAAATGAATTGAATTGGTCAGTATAGAACCCACATGGTGCAATTTCTCTTAAAAGCGTAGTTTTACCGATTCCTTGCCCACCAACAAGGTCAAGAACATAATCAAATTTAGTTAGTGGATTATATCCCTTAGCCACAGCGCCCATAAACCACAAACGCACTGTTAATTTAGTAGCCTCGGAATCATCAGCACCAAGATATTTCTGCAAAAAATCATCAAGCCGTGGTTTCTTGTCCCATTTAGTCAAGCAAGTTTCAAAATAATCAATTACTGGATTATATGAATTAGCTCTAGCAACTGAATCAATCACTTGACTAACTAAATTGGTTTTAAATGTAACTTTATAATCAGGGCAAACCGAGATATAAAGAACAATATCATTAACCACACCATCATTTAATTGGCCTTTGGGTAAAACAATTTTAGAAATACCTTGTTTTGTTAAATCTAAAGTTACTTTTTTAGCCACATCAATTTCGTCAGTGAAGCGATTAAACCTAAGGACACCTTTTAAATTAGGATCATGCTGCAAAATTAAGGCTATATTCTTAGTACTGGTAGTTTTGATAGATCCGTCATTAGTTAAGTCAAAGTCCAATTTTGGCTTTTTATTATCTTGATTGATTTTTTTTACTTTAGATTGATCTAATACTTTTAATTTGCTCAATTTATGTTTCTTCGCCTCATTTCTTTATCTACCATGCTTTCACAAGTTTTATAAACTTCATCATCATTTAGCTTGTCTTCCGTATGGTCATTAGCAATTATTGCAAGTTGGTAAGCCTTATTTGGATCAACACCACGGAATAATAAGCTTCCCATAAAACTGGCTAACGCATTATTTCTGCCACCAGTCTTGCCTAGCCCATCAACAATTTTTTCAAAAAGTTGAGCAGTAGCAGATTTTTCACCTGAAGTGTAAGCACCGCTTAGATCATCATCGACTGGCTTAAACTCTTTTTGCTTTTCAAGAATTAAATTAATCAATCCTTGTGGCGGTTCTCTCATAGGCTCGGAATTTAACCATTTGTATTGCTTATCACCTAATTGGCTAGGAGCTACTACTACATAATTGTTTTTGTGAGCTTTGAGATCAACAGAAGGCAAAAATCCAATGTTTTGCTGGATTTTCAAATTCTTAGACTTCGCAAAGAAGAAATGAAATCCATTGTGCGCTGTTCTTTCAGTGAGCGTGTTCTTAAACCATTCATCATGATCAAGTGCCTTGATAGACTTCATGCCATCTTCACCGCCATGACGATCCACATCAATCACGAAGAACTTGTCAGTTTTCAATGCAATGTTCGCCGTTGGATATTTTTGCCAAATTTCACGGATTTCTGTGCTTGTAAGTGGTGGTTTATCCGCGAATTTAATTAATGGCTTCTTACTTGACCCGATTGGAATTACCGAAAAACCGTGTTCCGCATAATTTAAAGCGAAATTAACTAAGTTGGGATGCATGTCACCGCCTCCATAACAAATAGAAAATTAATACGATACCTATGAACCAAAATAAATAGCTTAAAAATATGTGCATTTTTTATTTACCAAATGGCAGATCGTCATCGGCTAATTCAATACCATTATTTTGATCTGCGAACGGATCTTGAGTATCATCTACTGGCAATTCTTTAGGCTGTTCTGCTCTACTAAATTCATAATTTCGATAAGGGCGATCAGGATTCTTCTTGTTTGGTGTTTCTTTGATAGTCATCATTAAGACTTTACCCTTTGCAGGTGTTAGTGTATTAGCTAAATCCTCATAAGCTTCAGTTTCAGAGTCATGATCAAAATCACTATCAGGAATTGGAGTATCTACCATTTCGCCAATTACTTGCAGCATTGAAATAGATCTAGCTAATACAAATTGAGGCATTGGCTTGCCTGTACTGGTTACTTGTGCAAGTGTTGGAAAGACGGATTCAGTTTTGCCTTCATATTTGCCTTCGATGACCATAAAACTTAACATCAAGAAATCACGATCTCCCTTTACATTGTGAGTCACTCCATCAAGGCTGACTTTATAAGTCCCTGCTGGAATATTTTCAAAAGCGTTGTATTCCTTACCCTTCTTAGGGTCAAAATTTGATTTCTTAACTTCATTTAATGCATCTAATAAACTCATTATTTATTCTCCTTTTTCTTTGCTTGTAATTTTTCTAAATCTTCTTTTTTAAACATGCCACTACAGCTTTCAAGTAGTTGCAGAATTCTGTGATCAGTGATATTGGCTGGATTATACATGGTTCTTAAAGCTTTCACTTCTCTAAAGTAAGAAGCATTTTGGCCATCGCCAATTTTCTTGGTTCTGATAACCACATCGCAGTTTCCGTTCACGATGTTGTAGTACTTGGTTTTTAAACTAGGCTCATAAGTAGTAGCACCAGTATTTTCATCTGTGATAGCCAATTCACGGCTGATGTAAATTACATTGAGCGGTAATGCCTTAAGATCCATTACAAATTGTTGTAAGGCTGTATTAAACATTGCATAGCCTTTGCCATAAGGAATATCGCTTAAGGCTTGTACACCAGCATCAAGGCAAATAGCCTGTTCGATCATTACACAGATGTCGTCAATTACATCAATAACCACGGTTTTAAATTGTTGATCTGCTGGACGCTTAGGATTTTCTACCTGAAGAGCTGTGATAATATCATCAAGTTGCTTAATAGCAGATTGTTCAAGCTTGCCTTGAGCATTTCTAATATTTCTGATTTGAATTGATGGTGCTGATCCTTGCTCACTGTTGCCATCAGTATTCAACACCAGTGGATTTGGAAAGAAACTTGAGAAATATGATTTGCCACTCATAGTCGCTCCCCAAATAAAGAAATTATGTGGTTGAGTTTTAGGATTTAGTTTTTCAACCTTTGGTAAACTAATCATTTTTGATTCTCCTTCTTGTTTTCAGTTTTAGTTTTGCGATCAGAATACCTGTTCTGGATAAATCACTACTGCCTTTTGTTAAAAGTTTTTCATGATTTATGATTGCTAGTTCTTTTCTTGAAATAGCTATCAGGTTATCTGGTGCAAAATTATTTCTATTACCATCTAAGAAAAGTACTGTTTGACTTCTTTTTAGCTTTTTATGATGATACTTTTCCCAGATATATCTTTGATACAATTGCCATTTATGTTCAGCTAATTTGATATATGTATAACCGTCTTTGTGCTTAACAATAGCGCCAATCTCTTGATATTTAGGTGGTTTTAAACCTTTTTTGAATCGTGTTTCAACTGATCTGCCACCAGGGTTAAAGTCTTTGCCTTTATTCCAAGGTGTCATGCCTTTAACAAACTGGCCCTTACTGTTTCTTTTTTGTATCATCTGGTGCTTCAACTCCAATCATGTGAGGAAGTTCAGAATTTGGATCAACTCTGTCATCCATAAATTTAGCTGCTGAAAGTACTACACGTGCGTTATCAATGATGGTACGTGCAACACCAGTCATTGCATGACTACGATTGGTTTCCTTTTTGAGTTCATCATCACTGATATCGTCTTTATCTAATCTAACCAATTGGTTAAAAAGCATATCGTTTAAATCTTCTAATTTATTGCTTGCCATTATTTATCACTTCCTGCTTTTCAATATTCCTTTTCTTTTAGCCATATAGAAACTCCATCCTTTTTTGTACCCATGCAATTTTCCATAGGCTTGAAGTTCCTTCATCGTGTGAAGTTCACTGACAGATTTATTAGCAACTTCCTTCAATAAATCGTTTTTAACGATTTCTTTAATCAATCGTTGTCTTTCCTTAGTTGCTTCTACTAAATCAACATCGCTTACTGGCTTTGCTTCATGAACTTTGATAGGCTTACCGCAGATGGGACATTTACCATCTTTAACCTCACTGGCTTTAACCACCGCAAAACAATAATCACAAGTAACAATTGATAAGCCAGGATCTTTTAATAAAGATTTGCTTTTCTGCTTGCCCGATTTAATGGCTTGCTTCCAGTCGCGGTCATCATCAGGATAACCAAACGTTTTAAAATTATTAGCATGATCAATAATGATGGCAGTTTTACCAGGTCTAGGATTTAAACATCTCATTGAAAACTGCAGATATAAGGCAAGTGATGCTGTGGGGCGTGCCATAATCACGCAATCGACATTCGGAAGGTCAACACCTTCAGTGAACAAATTTACGTTAACAAGTATCTTAATTTCTTGCTCTCGAAATTTTTGCACCGCTAGATCGCGTTTTTCTTTTGACGTAGTCCCATCTACTTCAATCGCTGAAATCCCCTCAGAATTGAATTTACGGGCTATCTCAACAGCGGAGTCAATGGAATATGTATATACGACCGCCTGCATCCCTGAAGCTATTCGCTTGTATTGCTTAACGATATGACCAAAGATTTTAGTAGACATCGCTTGTTGCATCGATTCCGCTGTATAATCTCCAGTAGAACTTCGCTTAAGCAATTTAGAATCAAAATCATCAGGTGGTTGAAAGTATCTGAATGGTGCTAGAAATCCTTTTTCGGTTAACTCACGGATCGATTGCCCAACGATAATATCGTCAGCGATCTGATCAAGTTGCATTTTTCCTGTTCTATGTGGTGTTGCTGTGAACAGCAAAACTATAGCTTTAGGAAATTGCTTTAAAATCCTTTGATAACTCTTAGCTAAAGCTCTATGACCTTCATCTACAATAATTAACCTAGGTTCTGGTATATTTTCAATATGTCTAGTTAAAGTTTGAACCATTCCTAAAGTTGTTAAATTTAAATCTACTTTTTGCTTTTTGAAAGTAGTTATAGTTTGATCCAATATTTCTCTTCTATGAACTAAGAAAAGAACACGATTTTTCTTAAGCGTAGTTCTTCTAGCAATTTCAGAAAAAATCACTGTTTTCCCTGTACGAGGGCGGTTGTTGAACTATAATGCAACGATTGCCATGCTTCATAGAAATAAGGACTTTTTTAATGGTTTCTTTTTGATAAGGTCTTAGTTCGAACAAATTTCATCACCTTCTTCATTGAGATAAGACCATTTATAGCCATACGCTTTAGGTCTTTCTCCCCTACAACAAGCTGATACATTTCTAAAATCAAAACCGTTTCGGCTGCATTCCATAGTGGAAGGCCAAATTTTAATTAAATTATCGTCAAGTGAATATTGTGCTACCTTCTTAGAACATGGCCCATTTGTTAAAGTTTTAGCCATTCTTTCATTTCTAGTCCCGTAATTGCTATTGTATTTAGAAGTACACCATTCTAAATTTGAAATATCGTTGTTTTTCGGATTCTCATCTTTGTGGTTAACTTCGGGCAAATTATCAGGATTAGGTAAAAATGTTTGTGCAACCAATCGATGAACAAGCAATTCTTTAGATTTATTATTTTTGGATAATAAAACTCTTAAATATCCACCTTTATCAATTCTGAATTTCAAATGATGTTCTCGGCCAAAGTTTCCTCTTCTTGGATAACTGTATACTTGCCCAGATGTACTTATTCGATATAATCCCTCATACCCTGGTATATCTGCCCATGTTTTAGTTTCGTTCAACCTTAATCACGCTCCTTCCACAATTTCGCCACCATGTTAAATGATGGATAATTTTCTTTTTTAACTGCTCTTTTGCCTAAATAACGGAGCTGCGCTTCAAAACTTTCATGGTGTCTATAAGCTAACCGGTAAACTATTGTTTTGGCTAAATGTCGATCATCCGCCTTAGCAGCACGATCAAACAATTTAATTAGCTTAATATCAGACAATCCTCTTAAACTAATCTTCATAGGACACTCTCAATCTGTTTCAAATCCAGCTTTACAGCTTCAATGAAGTTCTTGATGACTGCTGGATTGCCTGATTTTTTAATTTCATCAAGACAGTATTTAGCATCGTTAGCAACTGCTTCAATTTTTGTAGCTTTACTCTTGTATTGAATCCGTTCATTTTCCATTAACGCTAAAATCTGACATGCCATATCATATTCTTTATAACGTTCGTTTTTGATAGCAGCCTCAATTATTTGATTAAGAACCGTGCTAGGTTTCATCAATGTCTTTTGTGAAATAACAGCGATGGCATCCATAGCATGAGTCATATCCCCGATTTCTGCGAAATGGCAAAAACTTTCCATTGGCTCTGTAATATCAATTTCTGCTTTAATCATCTGATTGTAGTCCTCCGATTGTGCTTTAAATGAGCGCCCTTGATTTGCTTGCCTTTTTTAAGATCTTCATAAATCAATTTCTTATTAGGCTTAACAACTTCAGAGCAGACAATATAATCGATCGGCAGTTTTTCAGTGGCTTCAACAATTACAGAATCTTTGTAGTTGCGAGGCTTGAGAATATGGTTCTCTGTTTGGATTTCTTTTTGACCGCTGTCGTCAATGGCTTGGGTAAGAAATTCTTGAAGTCTTTCAGTTTGATTTTTAATGGAAGTTTCAACATCGCTTAATTGATGCTTCTTTTCTTTTAACCACTGAAGCTTCATATTATTTTCTTCGATCCAAGTGGCTACATTATCAAGTTTTTCATTTCTCGGAAGTTCCAAACTTTCTAACGTATCTGCCAAAGTCTCAGGATCAAGATCTTTTTCTTGAACTTGTTTAATGGCATTGTTTAACTCAAATACATTCATGATTTTTTCCTTTCTAACTAATCGTTGGCGCGATTAGGCTTTTCCCTTTTGCCATCACTAATTGCTTCAGTGGTAGCCCATAATTTTTTAATTGTTTCCTTACTAAGCTTCATTTTTATCTCCTATGAAAATAAATTGATGATTGCGTCCCAGAAGCCATAACTTAATAGGCTTAAACTTAAAAGCACTACAGCAATAAAGATTTTAAAAATCGTGTCATCCATATTGATATGATTTTGATGAATTGGCTTATTAAATTCACGATAAAAATTCTTATTTTGCATCCCAATCTATCTCCTTTCTGTGTTCATTCATCCAAATAGCAGCTGGATATTCGAAAATTGTCATCTTACCGCCTCTGCCTGGATGAATATTGCTACACCAATCCGGTTGAAACGGATAAAGAATATTTCTTTTAACCCATGCTGTGCCATGTGGTTTGGCATACTTTTTAGCAAATTCATCAATACTGATGGTTCGCCCTACTATTTGATTTTCAGGAACGTAACCACGTTTCTTCATAATTAGATCAACTACTTGTTCTAACGAAGAATCTTCAATTGCTAGTTGCATGTTGATCACTCCATTCCTAATACCTTGTAAATTTTCTTGCGAATTTGAACGGCTTTGGGATTGGTATTCCCTTTAATGGCTAGATTTACCACCGTTCGATTTTCTCCAAGTAAATCTGCAAGTTGTGCTTGAGACATATTTTTCTTAAGCAAGGCCATTTTGATTGAACTTTCTACTTGCTTCTTTGCATTTTCCAGATTTTCTTCAATTGGCATTTGTTTCACCTCACTTTTTGCGTTGTTCAACTTGTTTAGAAACTTATTTATAAATTTGTTTAGAAACTATTGACATTATTTAGAGTATTTACTAATATCAATGTATAACAAATAAACGTTTAGACAGTATCCCCATACTTTTAAAATACTATTTATTTGTTTCAAAACTTGTTTTTAAATTTGTTTCTTAACTTGTTGACAAAACTATTATTGCCTAAATCTTCTAAAAAGTCAATTGTATTTTAGAAGATTTTCTAAATAATTTTGTCAAGGATTGGAGAACCCTTGATATGATTGAATTTGAAAGAACAAAAAAATTAGCTAAAAATAAGAAAATGTCTTTACGTGAAGTAAATGACAAAGCTAAGTTAGGTACTAATTCTATTTATAAATGGAAAAGTAATAAGCCAGGATCTGATGCATTAGCAGCAGTGGCAAAAGTTCTAAACACTACTACTGATTACTTAAATGGCTTAACTGATGATCCTTCATTGCCTACTGATGATTCATTTTCATTGGATGATGACAAACCAGTAATGTATCACGGTTATAATGTACCTGATAAATATTTAGATATGATCCGTGGCTTAATGGACGCTGATATTAAAGAAGGAAAAGCTGATAAGCATGAATGAGTTAATTGAATACCTTTTGAATTATGCTTTTGATCATGGAATTGGTTATAAATTAGTACATGCTGATCCTTACGATCCTTCACTATCTTTAAAGAATCACAATCTAATGGTTATTAACTTAAATTGGCATAATCAAAGTGAGCTGCCTTTCATCATCGGTCATGAAATAGGACATTTTATTTTAGGTGATAAGGGAATTCTGTATTATAGTAGTTTTTCTGGTCAGAATTCTGAAGAAAAATCAGCCGATCTTTATTCCTTAAATTTACTATATGATTATGCATGCAGTCGTGGTCAATACTTTGAAGAACCAGGACAATTCTTAACAGCATATGGTATACCATCCAGAATGGCTGAAGGTGCTAAAAATTTATTTGAACGTAATGATAATTAATTACAGTCCAAATACTGAAGACTTTAAAAGCTGTCTATTTTAAGAGGAGGCTTTTCGATGAAAAGCAAGAATTTAGCATTAACAAATGGAATTGTAGGATTAGCAGGAGGAATTATTCTACTTTTCGGTATCTGGTTTATGGTTGGGGCGGCTGCAGCTCAAGCAGATAGTGAAAGTTATACCGCCTTTACAGTTGTTACTATTCTTTTATATGTTCTTAAGATTGCAATCCTAGCATTAGGAATTGTGGGAGCTGTTTATTATAAAGGAATGCCTGAAGTTAAAACATCTTCTAATGTTTTGATGATTGTCGGCGGAGCCATCTCATTAATTCCAGCATTAGGCTGGGTAGGTGGAATTCTTGCAATTATTGGAGGTTCTATTTATTTAGCCAACTTAAAAAACTTTAAAAAATAATTTTTAGTTAAATAAAAAAATCCCACCACTGCGCCAACAGTGATGGGACTAGTAACAAAGCTACGCCAATAGCTCTACATTATGAATATATTTGAATTAAACAACCATCCTACGCCAATAGCGATGGTATATATGAACAAAGCCACTTGAACTCTGCCCTCTTATTGTAGCAGAATTCAGGTTGCTGTAACAATAGGAGGTTATTTTTTTATGGCTTCAATTAAGAAACGTGGAAAGACTTGGTACGTCAGATTTTCAA
>ENA-ORUR01000217-ORUR01000217.1-human-gut-metagenome-genome-assembly--contig:-NODE-217-length-39804-cov-4.57428_pt1 | contig 39804 bp, 20 predicted proteins | sample MGYA00242086_ERZ509223 | MGnify/ENA primary metagenome ERZ509223 (study PRJEB26280, sample SAMEA2338820) | human gut metagenome | biome: human gut; feature: human-associated habitat; material: faeces... | reverse complement strand
GTCGGACAGGATGTCCATTCAGAAGCTATTAATAGTGACGATGAAGCGACACTACGCTATATGGCCCAATATTATGCTACAGGAAAAGCAATTGTAGGGGATGTCATTTCTAGTGTTAATTACACTATTGCCTATGAGTAATAAATAATAATCGTGCGTTTTTATTATCATTATTTACAAGGCAGCTCATCTGCACTGCTTTGTTCGGAGTTTCCATGAAAAAACTTTTCTTTTTCATGATGGCCGGCTTATTTTCTGTGTCAAGTTATGCTAATGTTGGGTACCTGAGTTATTTATCCTGAAAACTAGGAAGGTATTAATATTAAAATTAATAATGATGAATCTACTCCATCTTTAATTCAGTCCTGGATTGATACTGGTGATGCCAGTGTTGCTCCAGACTCAGTCAATGTTCCCTTTATTATTACTCCGCTTATATTTCGTATAGAACCTCACACAGGGCAAACATTACGAATTATGTATACGGGTGAAGCACTGCCTAATGATCGTGAATCAATTTTTTGGCTAAATGTACTGGATATTTCAGCTAAACCTAAATTTGAAAATAAAAATAATTTAAATGTAAACTCAAATTATCTTCAACTCCCGATCCATAGTCGCATAAAGCTATTCTATCGTCCAGAAAAACTCACACGTTCTCTCAGTGAGGCCTATAATTCTGTTATATGGCATATTGAAAAACAAGGAGCAAAGGCCTTTCTTTGTGCAGATAATCAAAGTCCTTATTTTATTACTTATAATCATATTACTTTGATTCAGAGCAACTACTCACAATCAATTAATCCAGTAGATATGGTTGCTCCTTATTCTTCAATACGCCTTCCTATACATGGAAATATGTCGGGATATGGAAAAGTGAAGTGGACAGTTGTTAACGATTATGGTGGGCATGAATTAAGTGAGTCAGCTCTGAAATAAGGATAATATTTATGAAATATTGCACTTAAACTGAACATCATTCATTCCTGCCTGCCATATTTATTTCACTGGGAGTTTTTTCCATGGACACAGTGGCTATGGAATATGCTGAATTTGATCCCAGTTTTTTACAGCATACTCAAGGGAAGACGACGTTAGATATTCATCGTTTCAATCAAGGAAATCCAACTCCAGCAGGAAAGTACTATGCTGATGTTTATCTTAATAATAAATGGAAAGGGCACTGCCTTAGTGTTTCTTACGCCATTTGTCACATTAACATTTTTGGTGTTTACACCTGAAACCTGGGTACATGGAGCAGATGCTCATACTGAGTTTCCTTATCTTTCCGGTGCGGGAAGGTTAGTTCTGAAAGATACTATGATGATAGCAGCAGGATTTGTTGCAATGGTACATTCTGCAAGGTGTATCACTAAAAAGTAGTGAACACTATCATTTATCTGATTTTTATTTTCTAGTATTACATGAGGTTATCGCGTCGTGGAGGGGAACTTTCCCCCTCCACTCCCACGGAGCCGGACGTGGCAGTATCCCGTCATCTGGCTCTTGTAGTTGACTGGTAACATCGCGTACAAATAGTCCAGTGTGCAAACAAACTGAGTTTAACATTCCGGATCCTGTCTAATCATTCATACGCTTGAACCAGACTACCGTGTCCCCTCTTGTATTTACGGGTAACCCATTTAGCAAGGTACAGATCGATATGTCTGGCTATATAATCCATTACTGATTGACAAAAGCGTCCATAGTACAATACCCACGTAGCCTGAGATTGAGCCAACGTACCATTGTATCCAGTGATAACGGTGCTCTGTGGCTTCAATCCTAACCCCGCACTGTCTGACGGATTGCCTCGCAAAAATGGACAATGCCGCTGAGGAACTGGCGTATAGTAATAGAGTCGCTTTATTGTCGAGTTCGGTGACCGCGACCGCCAGGATGGTCACTTTTGAAAAAGGCGTTTACACAGCATGGTAAACGGACTCGAAATTCTCTTACATATACTGAAAATTAATTACAGTAACCTATTCGTTATAACCTGTTTAAACCCACTCCAATTCGTTATTTATCTCACGTCTGATCATGAATATATAAAAATCGCGTATGTACGGTATGTCCGGTTAAAGTATTCAATGAAAGTGTCCTGCGTCGGCTTACCTGGCTGGATAAAATCCCGTTTTACTGCATGTTTTTCTGCCCATTCAGCCAGTATCAGTGAGATAAATTCTGGACCATTATTCATGTGCAGCATGATCGGGTAGCCGCAGTTTGCCGCGATCCTGTCGAGTACACGGATCATTCGCAGATCTGGCAGATTCAGAATGATTTTAATCGACAATGTCTCACGGTTAAAGTCATCAACTTTAACAGTCCGCCCGGTTTCAACCGACTTAATTACGGCGATGATCTGATGCTCAGTAAAACAGGCTTTACGCATAGCGATCTCCTTCGTTGGCAAATTAATTATGCGGGATACTTACACCGTCAACCCCAGTATGCAGAGGATGAAGCATCAGATCGGAGCATTGTCTGATGGTGCCATACACCAGATTTAACAATAACCCGTTTAATACGCCAAGCTGCAAAGAAGCAATTAAGTATTCTAAAACAGATAGTTAAAACTTAAACCTTATCTAGGACAGCCCCAAATTTTTATTATTTTTTAAATAATCACTTGCTAATGATAATTATATATACATACAATGTGATATGTTATAACATAACAAAAAGTGGCGGATAGTATGAAAAAATCTATTTTTAATTATACAACATTTTTTATTTCAATGAGTTATTCCTTATTTGCAAATGCAAGCCCTGCAATAAAATCAACTGAAAATCGGAACAATGAGGTATTAGAGGTCTATTCAACACCTTTGCATACTCCGCAAGAGAAAATGGCGATCCCCGTTTCTGTTCTGACACAAGAAGATCTACGCGCTAATCGTAGTGCCTCGATTGCTGAAACCTTAACATCCTTACCAGGTTTTCATGCCAGCTTTTTTGGTGGAGGCTCAGTTCATCCAGTTATTCGAGGAATGTCAGGCAATCGAGTCAAGGTATTACACAGTGGTAGTGATCTTATGGACGTATCCTCTATTGGTGCAGATCATACAATCACCAGTGAACCCTTTTTAAGTCAACGCATTGAAGTATTAAAAGGCCCTTCAACATTACTTTATGGAGGAGGCACAATAGGCGGTGCAATTAATGTTATTGATAGCAAGATTCCTATGTCAGTGCCTGAAAAAGGCTATGAGGGTGAATTGCATTATCAATACGATTCTGTTTCTAAAGGAAATACAGGATCAGTAGGATTAACGTTAGGAGAAAATAATTTGGCGCTTCGCCTTGAGGGTACTAAACGTTATCAAAGTGATTACAAACAACCAGAACCTTTACATCAAGGAGAAACTAGCCGTTTAGCAGGATCTTATCAAGATAACCAATCGGCAAATATTGGTGTATCCTGGCTTTTTGATGACGGTTATATAGGGATTGGTTATGGTGAACAACATCGTCGATATGGGCTGCCTGGTCATACGCATTTTCATGATCATGAAGATGATCACCATCATCACGCCCCAATTCGCCCTCCTTTAATCGGCCATCATCATCATAATCACAATCATGAATACCCTGATGAACAACATCAACATGGTATTCCTTATATTGTTATGGATAGCAAACGATGGGATCTTCGTGGTGAAAAAAACAATCCATTTACTGGTATTGAATCAATACGTTTCAGTGCGGTCAGAACCGATTATCATCATGATGAAAAAGAAGGAAATGAAGTCAGTACCTCATTTAAAAACAAAGGCGATGAATTAAGACTGACATTTACACATCAACCTATTTGGGGTTGGCATGGTGTTATTGGCGGGCAATTTAACCAGCGTGATTTTAGTGCTCAAGGAGAAGAAGCTTATGTACCGTCAACAAAAACAAAAAATCACTCACTCTTTTTATTAGAAGAATACCAATTAGGTGATTTTCGCTATGAATTAGGATTTCGCCAAGAGTGGCAATCACTGTTAAATAGAGAAACTCAAAAAAATAATAAGCAGAGTGCATCTTCTATTTCTGCTGGATTAGCATGGAATTTTACACAAGACTATTTTTTAAATTTATCACTTTCACACACGAAAAGATTACCTGTTGCAGAAGAGCTTTACGCGAATGGTGTTCATGCTGCAAGTCGAACTATTGAAAAAGGCGATCCTAATTTAACCGCATAGGCTGCAAATAATATTGATATTGGAATAACTAAAGTAACAGGTGATATTCAATTCAATATGAGTGCCTATTATAACCGTATTAATAATTATATTTACGGTCAATTTACGGGGACTGAATTAAATAATGGCTATCGTTCATTACAATATGTTCAAAATGATGCACAGTTTAAAGGTATAGAAGGAAATATTGATTATTACTATAACCAAGATAGCTTAATTGGTATTTCTGGTGATTATGTTAGAGCAAATTTACTACACAATAAGGGAAATATACCAAGAATACCGGCTTATCGTTTAAGTACTTATATTAAACATAGTTTTACAGAAAACGTAATTGGACAAATTCGCATTGATCATTTTGGAAAACAGAATAAAACAGCAGACTATGAAACATCCACAGAGGCTTATAACACAGTTAGTTTAGGTAGTGAATATATTGGTTATTTAGATAACACAGATTATACCTTATACGCCAAGATTAATAATATCTTTGATGTAAAAGGGAAAGACAGCACCTCTTATATTAAAGATGAAATGTATTTACCTGGTCGTAATATTATCTTAGGCGCTACTCTTACATTCTAATATGAATATCATGAAAAAAAGTAAACTCTCTATTATTTTACTTATACTTTTGTCGTCTCCTTTATATGGAAAAGAGAATAATCAAGATAAAAGCCAAGAAAAAGAAACATCAAACGATGTTATTACTGTTAAAGCAACATCAATAAAAAACAAAGAGACATTCTCCTCTTTATTACTCAATAATCGAGAAGAGATAAAAGGAAAACAACTTGAACAAATAAAAACAAATACGATTGGTAATACCGTTTCAAAAGTTGCTGGTGTACAAGCGGAAGGTTTTGGCCCAAATGCGGCAAGGCCTGTTATTCGAAGTCTCTCTGGCAATAGAGTCGGGATTTTAGTTAATAATCTTCCGATTAATGATGTTTCATTTATTAGTGGGAATATGCCTATTCCTGTTGATATGAATAGAATTAACGAAATATCAATTAGTAAAAGCTCCGAAGCACTACTTTATGGTGGTAGCAGCAGTGGTGGTGCAATTCATTTGTGGGATGATCGAATAATGACACAGTTTCCTGAAAAAGCAATTTCAGGTGCCGTGACATTTAATGGTAGCTCTAATAATGGTAACGGTGGATCAGTAAATATTAAATTCAGTAATAAAGAAAACTGGATTTTTAATCTTTCCGGTGCTACTAAACGAGTCTCAAAATATAAAATTCCAACACGCTCTAAAGTTGGTGCTTGCTATAGCTATCAACAGCTAAAAGACCACTTTGCATTACGTGATCAATGCCAAGTGGATATGAAAGTGTTTACTAGCCGTAACCCTGAAGCGTATCCTTACATTAGTGAGTTTTGGAAAAAATATCAGGTTGAATATGAGTTAAGCGAGGATGATAAATATACCTTTAAAGATAAGGACTATTTTTCAGGTATTGGTTATGTAGATAATGAACCTAACTTACGATATAAACCTGGTAGCCCCACATCTATTGAACATGTCACACCTCCAAAGCATTATGTTGAAAATAATAATAACGAAATTCCCAATAGCTTTTTAAAAAGCCAAAGTGGTAACGCATCACTCTCTTATATCGGAGATGACGGTTACTTAGGTTTTTCTGTCACTGATTTTCAAACATCGTATGGAGTGCCAGGCTATGCTTATCTCACAACTAAAACAACTCGAGAAAGGTATAAACCTGTTTCGGTTTCAAATAGTAATCGAAGAATAGATATACAAGGAAAACATGATCATTTAGCACCATTTTTAAGAGACAGTGCTTTTTATTACTCTTATTCTGAATCTAAAGATGAAGAGTTAGTCGGCCAAATTGCTTCATCGGTATTTAATACAAAAAGCCATCAGTTAGCTTTAGAAACTGCACATACTCCGCTATTTAATCGACTTAATGGTGCGTTTGGGATCAACGGTAATTATCGTGATCTGAAAACGTCTGGTTATGATGCTTATTTACCCAGTGTATTAACCAAAGAGTACGGAATATATTGGGTTGAATCGCTAAATTTATCTCCTTTTGAGCTCACTGCTGGATATCGTAAAGGTTACACTCAACATAATCTCAATATTCCAGCGAATTATAATCGTGGTAGAGGGCAAGGTTCTAATTTACAAAACCGTCATTTTGATACAAGTGCAAATACACTCGCTCTATCTTTTACACCAATTGATGAATGGACATTAAAACTACAACAAAATATTTCTTATCGAGCACCAGAAATTAATGAACTTTATACACATGGCCCTCATTATGCTTATTTAATTGAAGAACAAGGAAACAGTGAATTTAATACCGAAAAAAGCAAAAGTATTGAATTATCATCTGTTATTGAGATTGGCAATTTCTCTAATAAACTTAATTTGTATAAAACAGACTACAGTGGTTTTAAATTTAGACGATTAACGGGTATCAGTCGTGGTGCTGGTCCTGTTATGGAATGGGATGACACCGATCTTGAAACAAAAGGATTAGAATATGAATTTAAATATTTATATGAAATGCCTCATGATCACAATCTAACATTTACACTATTTGGTGATTTTGTCGAAAATAAAAGCAAAAGAAAACTGTTTATTGCAGGTCACTATTTGCCAAATTTACCTAATGAAAAGCATGGTATCAGTATTTATTACCAACATGATGAATTAACTGCATTTAGTAGTGCAACTTACTATAAAAAACAAAAAGAAAGCGGTGGGTTAATGTATGGTGGAGATATGGCCTTTCCTTCCTATACGTTAGTTGATGCGGGGATTGGCAAAAAATACCACCTTGATAAGGTAGATGTTTCGGTTGATTTTATTATTAATAATCTCACCGATACTGAAGCAAGACCTGCATCTTCTCAATTGAAATACTTAGTCCCATTACCGGGTCGAAATTATGGGATAAATGTCAAAATTGATTTTTAATATATTCTGATTTAATAAGATATAAAGTAAGTGAGGTACTCTATGGGTGCCTCTTTTTTTTATAATCATGCACAATTAACTTGAAGATGCATGTTTTAGGGCTCTATCACATTAAGGTAAGCACACCTGTTTTAATTCTAGACATTTTTTGAGATCTCGGTGCCAACAAGATGTTTCTATCAGTACCAATCCCCAATTCATTACCACAAATCTACTTTTCACCAATACGGAGTAAAGGGCGCTAAGTTCGGCTATGCAGGGACCGATTTTTCCTCCTGTGTGCTTTTTGTTCCCGTATCAGCTTCCGGTTAATCATTTCACGGCACAACCGGTCCCGTAAGGGTGAAGTGCACGCATGCTGCACCCTTGTGGGCCAGAACGATGCCGAGAAAGCGAACTGTCAGGCGATACGAAGATGAAAATCACATTACTGATGGAGAAAAAACTATGATCACTTCCTTGCATACTCAGACAAGTGCCTCTAACACCGCAACGGCGACCAGCGTATCCCCGCTGGACCCGTCAGGCTCCTCAAAAACGAAATTTTCCAAAACCAGAACCGATATTTATCAGATCGTTACCGACCTCATCATTACCACACTGGAAGTAGGCGTTAAACCCTGAGTGTGTCCGTGGCAGCGCGTACCGGGTATGTCCGGCATGCCTTCCAACTACGCTACTGGCACAGCCTACAGCGGGTGCAGTGAATCAGAATGGGGATTCAGTGATTCCTGCTGGATGACATACAAACAGGCTAGGGCAGAAGGTGCGCAAGTTCGTAAGGACTAGCACGGCATAACCGCCATTTTTTATACCATCCTGGAGAAGGAAAACGACACCGGAGAAATTGACCATATCCCGATGCTGAAAACCTTTGTCGTGTTTAATGTCGAACAAATTGATGGCCTCTCACTGACGGCAGATACCGTTGCCCCACAAGCGACGTTTGACGCGTTGCCACAGGCTGAAAATCTGTTCTGTAACAGCGGTGCTAACATCATTGAGAAAGGACAAAACGCCTTTTTCATGCCATCAACAGATGAGGTTTTGTTACCTGAACGTCGTTTTTTTTCCGATGCCGCTAGCTTTTATGCCACGGATCTGCATGAGATTGTTCACTGGAGCGATGGCAAAAGTCGCCTGAACCGCGAAATGAAAGGAAGATTTAGCAGTGAAAATTATGCATTTGAAGAGTTGATCGCCGAGCTGGGAAGCGTGTTCCTGATGGCGGATCTGGGGATTGTCGGATAGGTTCAGCACGAAAGTTATATTGCTTCTTGGCTGAAAGCACTGAAAAACGATAAGCGCTATATTTTTAAAGCCGCCAGGCAGCATCGAAAGCGCATCGTTATATGATGGATAAGGTCTGAACAGAGGAATAAGACGCCGCAAAGGAATACGGCCTTAACCTTATTTTTGGATCTGGCAGAGTGACATAGATTTCAATTTCCCTGCGAATGCGGACGGTAAAGAGCCCGCTCATCCTGCAAACTACATTTTTATACTGTTGATAATAGGGTATTCCTTAGTCATGGTAATAAGGCTCAGAAAGCCATATTTAGCTTTCCATAATGGAATATTATCGCCACCTTGAAGAATTCTTTGTTCCGGTTACAGAATCTGCATTTTTATTGAGAGCAAGGGATTTAACCTGCCACGGCGTGGTCAGATTAAGGATGTGGGCATAGAGCGATTTTTCGGCCATTAATTTGACGCTGATGCTTACTTTAAATTGTTATTATTTTTTGCCCACTTTTTTAATCTTCCATTCGCGTTGGTATAAGGCGAAGATGTATTAAATGAGATCATTCGGCCCATCGTCCATTTTTTGTATCATGGTTCACCATACAAAACATCATCAGTTCGTTCATCAATAAGCTTTTGTAGTGGTCAACTAAAACTGGCCACGGTTTTAGAGTTTTTTCGGTATCGGTTTTCCGATTCATTTGGTGGTAATCCACCGTTATATTCGTGCGGCCTGAGTTCGCTGTAATACCCGACGATATAACCCGTTATCGCTTGAGCAGCTTCACTGAAGCTGGTGTAGCCTGTCACCGGCATCCACTCGTTTTTCAGACTCCTGAAAAAGCGCTCCATCGGACTGTTGACGCTCCTATGTCAAGAGCGGCGATTGGCATATGCGAGGTCCGATAAAATCAATGGATAGAGCTCACGGACGATGTAGCGTTTTAGGCATCTCAGGATCTCTTTAGTCGATAGCCCTTCACCAGTTCGTCTGTCGACATAGATTCTCGTGCGCGGATCGCTACGCATACGTACAAGGGCTATTGTCCACAGGGCATTGTTTGCTTCACGTGAGCCACCACGGTTTAATCTGTGCCTTACTGTTTTCCCTGATGATGCTGGCAGTGGATTTACGCCACAGAGCGATGCCAGGGCCGCTTCATTTTTTAAACGTTCGGGGTTATCACCCGCAACTGCCAGCAGTGTTGCAGCCGTCTGTGGCCCAACGCCAAACTGGCTACGAAGGTTACTGGCATACTTGCGGGTCAGTTTATCTAGTGATTCGTCTAGTTCATTCAACTCTTCAGTCAGGGCCATCCATCGTTTCGCAAGGCTTCGAAGCGTACTGCACAAGGCTATACGTAACGGTGAGTGCTCTGACACTTCGCTGTTAATGCAGGCGGTTACGCATTCGTGTGGTTTCGATTTCCAGAGTTTGTCGCGAACATCTTGCGGGGCACTAACCAGCAGTGCACGAAGCTGATTAATCGCCTGCGTACAGGCTTTTACTGCACTACGTCGGGCAACACTAATAATCCGGAGAGCCTCACATGCACCTGACTGCATTTTTGGTATGGCCTTGCTGCTCCCTGAAAGCACTGTCCGGGCTGCATTTTCTGCATCTAGTGGATCTGACTTCCCTTCAAGGCGGCGTTTTGAGCGATCTGGCCGGTTAACTTCAACAACATAAATGCTATTCTTGATGAGATAGCGTGTTAATGCGGCACCATATGTTCCTGTTCCTTCGATGCCTGCTCGTTCGAGGCTACCGAAAGAACGTGCCCAATCAAGTAGTTCCAGATAGCCCGCTTGATTTGTTTGAATAATGTGAGTTCCAAGCAGTTTACCTGCCTGACTGATAACAGCGCCGACATGAATATCAAGATGGGTATCGACACCCAGAATCACGGTTTCAGAAGATTGGCGGTCGTTTTGCATGGTTTGCCTCCAGATATTGGTAGCACAATCATCCCCATCGCAGGACAGGACACTCGGGATGCAGCACAAAGCTCCTATCAGGTCACAAACTCTGGGCTCGGTTATGCCCGGGAAATACCAGAATCGGACGACAGGTCAACACAAAGGCATTTGAGCCAATCCCAGCACGGGTCAGTCCGATCCGGTATTTGAAAGTATATTAGAATGAGTATCCCAGCAGTTTCCGCGCCTGCTCATACTTTGCCTGATCCGGTATCGCCACAGTAACTGCCTGGACTACCTGCTTGTATAGTGACTACCCTAATCACTGTGGAACATAACCCCGGATGGCTTACCGCGTCTTTCCCATGCCATTTTCAGTGCTTTGGTGGTCAGCCTGCTGTCCGGAGAGAACGACATTGCCCACCCCACGGGTTTCCGCGCAAATAGATCGAGTACCACAGCGAGGTAAGTCCGGCGTTTACCTGTCCAGATATACGTCACATCGCCGCACCATACCTGGTCAGGCACTGTCACTGCAAACTGACGTCCGAGGTGATTCGGGATAGCAATATGTTCGTGTCCCCCACGTCTATATCGGTGAACAGGCTGCTGACAACTCACCAGCCCCAGCTTCCTCATAAGATGGCCGGCAAGCCATCGTTCCATCCGGAAGCCCCTGTGTGTGGCCATTGTGGCGATACTTCTTGCATCCTCGGAGCCATGACTGAGGCCGTGTAGTTCCTGAACCTGACTGCGTAATACAGCTAGCCTGCTATCCGGCTTGTCAGGACGGTTTTTCCGGTATTTATAGCTGCTGCGGTGAACCCCAAACACGTGGCAAAGCGTGGCCACAGGATAATGCGCTCTGAGTTTCCCGATTATCGAGAGTTGTTCAGGGAATCTGACATCAAGAGCGCAGTAGCCTTTTTTAATATTTCATTTTCCATTTCAATACGTTGAAGTTTTTTCTTCAGCTCACGTATCTCAATTTGCTCCGGCGTGATAGGGGAGGCTTTAGGTGTTTTGCCGGCACGTTCATTTACCCACCGGGTCATAGTGGAAAGTCCGACATCCATGGCATTTGCGGCATCTGCAACCGTATAGTGTTGATCCACCACTAACTGAGCGGATTCACGTCTGAATTCTGCACTGAAATTTCGTTTTTTCATTAAAGCACCAGTGTTGTCCTGAGGGTATTCATTTCGTCGAAGGTGAGTCCCAGAGATTCACGATGGTGAATATTGTCTTCTTTCAGCGCACGCAGGGCATCTGTTAATACGGCGTAATTCAGAGACGGAATCATGATTTCGGACCTTCCTTAAACACTTCAGCGGTTGGCTAATTTGAGGTTGATCCATTCATCAATTTCAGATTCGAGCCAGGCTACGCTGGCAGGGCCAACCTTTATTATTGAACGAGGAAAAGAGCCCCCTTTCATATACAGATAGATTTGCGAGCGTTTCAGACCGGTTTTTTCTTCGACCTGTTTCAGGCGTAATAACTGATGTGATGTCATGATTTTCTCCAGTGTAGAGTGGGGTTGGAGAAGATAAAAAAGCATAAGCGAAGGTGAAGAAGAAAGCACGTAAGCCCGTATTAAGAGTTTTTGAGTTCTTAATACGTATTTCAGTATAATGGTGAGTTAAATCAATAAGGCACTGAAGTGGGAGAACCGCGTTCAAGTGCTGTTTTCAGTGTATCGCCGCTGAATTTGTCAGTAATACCTTCGGTAGATGCCCATTGTTCGAAAATGGATAAAAGCTTGTAAGGTTTTCCTAGTAATGGACTGATGACTTCATTATGTTTACATGAAAGCCAGAAAAGACGAGATAAAGGGCTGGATATGCGTGTCGATGTTGGAGTGTGTTTAATATTTACATAGGCATTCATCAGCTTTTGTAGTTCAGTCAGGCGAATTACAAAACAGGAATCTTGTGGTAATTTATAAATAGGGAAATATTCTTTGTCACTGGATTTATGAGTTTCATTCGATTAATGTTGTTATAAATCTCAGATTTTAGTTCTTCAGGTAATTACATTAGTTGTTGGCTAATTCGTTCTTTTCATGTTATTTTCTCAAACGCTTGAAATAGAGTTCTTGATAATAAAACTGAAATGCCATAATTAATACATTGATTGCCTGTGATTGGTGGTGATATATTGATTGAGTGCGCCAGTAAGTGTTGAATTGTTACGAATTCATACCCGATCAGAGTGGTATCAATGACCCATTTTTTAGAATGAATATATTTATCTTGAGTGAGTGTGGTATAATTTATATGTTTAATGAAACAATGTGTATCAAGATAGCATAAACGATCTGTGAGAGAGTTTCCTATTTTTTTCAATTTAATTTTATTCTTAATTTTTGTGACTTTCCTTAATATAATTGTAGATTGAAAGTATATAGATAAATAAATGTTTCAAGATAGCGCATGGCGATAAACGTCGCTGTCGGTTAATTGTTTCTCTGTTTTTTTCTGGTTGGCTAGGTATACAGCTTCAGGTATGGTTAACCAATCGGATTTATTTTTAATAATAGTATTTTTTGTTTTATTGTTAAACATAATTTTTCCTTATTTATATGAGTGCTAATATATTGATGGTTTTTTATAATTTATTCGTGTTTTGGTGTGAATATATGAATTGAATTGTCATATCTTTTATATGACCTATAGTCAGTCAAATAATACTTAAAACTAACTGTTAATATATAATTTCATTGTGGTCGTATAACTATAATAAATGATGTGGCAGGGTGCTTTTTATATCACCCCATGTTAAGAATTTATAGTTAAATGGATGGTGATATGTGATTATGGATATTTTATAGCTATCTAATATTGATTTGGTAATATATGAAAGATGAGCAGAGTAATGCTGTTCTATAAAATATAATTTATCAAATTGATCTCTCTTTATATAAAAATCTAAATTCTTAATGATTTCTTCTGATAATCCAATGCCTCTTGATTTAATATAGGCTTCTTTTAATGTCCACATCTTATAGAAATTATGTTTTTTTTGAGTCTCGTCAAAATAAGATAGGTATTTTTTTTCTTTTTTTGAGAAATAATAATCTATAATGCTATTTATTTCTATATCACGGTTGAAATATTCAATATCAATACCAACGGATGATGTATTTGAAATAGCGAGAGCAACACAATTATTTGAATGTGATAAATTGAAGTAAATGCTTTCCTTTGATTCGTTTAAAATAAATGGTTTCCCGTACTCATTTTTTGAAAATCTTACATCTTCTGGTGAAATTTTTAAATAAAATGATAAAATATCGCGTAACATGACTCTTGATAGCAAAAAAATATTTCGTTGTTTTATAAAAGGGTAGTCGAATAACGATGAAATTTCATCGTTATTTAAGATGTGCATTCTGGATTTAGCTTTACTTAAACATGGTATCGTTTGTAGATTACCAATCCAGATATGCACCTCATTATCTATAAACAAGTTGCTATTACTCATTGCATTTGGCTATTAGCATAACGCTTTCTGTTGTAACCATAAATGTGCATATAAGCCATTTTTTGCAAGTAACTCAGCATGTTTTCCTTGTTCTGCTATTTTTCCATTTTCCATTACGATAATGTTATCGGCATTTTTAATGCTATTTAATCGATGAGCAATCATAATGATTGTCTTATCTTTTGATAACAATGATAAAGCTTGTTGAATTAATACTTCTGATGAACAATCGATACTCGATGTTGCTTCGTCGATCAGTAAAATTGGTGCATTTTTTAATAAAGTTCTAGCAAGAGAAAGACGTTGACGTTCTCCACCTGAGAGTAACATACCACCGTAACCAATAGGAGTATCATAATTTTGTGGTTTTTGTATAATAAACTCATGTGCATTAGCTAATTTAGCTGCAGTTATTATTTCATCATCGTGAGCATCTGTTTTTCCCATTAAAATATTATCTTTAATTGTTCCTGAAAATAAAACGACATCTTGATAAACAGAAGATACATATGAACAGAGTTTATCGGAATTTATTTGGTTAATATTAATATCATCTAGCAATATTTCACCTTGGTTAACATCCCATAGACGAGAAATAAGCTGTAGTAAAGTGCTTTTCCCTGAGCCACTAGGGCCAACAATAGCAGTAAAGCTTTTTTCAGGAAAACAGCAAGATATATTATCTAATGTTAATTGACTATTATAAGGATAAATAAAGCTTACATTGTTAAAATAGATATCTGTTCTTATTGGTAATTGAGTATATTTAGGCTCAGAAAGTGGAACCACTTTCATTACTTCTTCTATGCGTTGTAATGATTTTTGTGCATAATTTAACAACATACTGGATAATCCTAAATCAAAGAATTGTCGATAAATGGGGAGTGCTAATACAAGGAAAAAAACGAATTGAGAAGGAGAAAGTGAGCCACTAATTAAACGGCTTGTTCCTATTATCATTAATAAAATAAAACCTGATTCAAGAATAAAACCATAAAGTGCAATCCAAGGGGCAGGCTTGGAATCTAGAACTATTTGGGTTTTATTTTGTGTTTCTAAGGCTGCTTTTAGTTTTTTCCATGCAGGACCAAGTCGCCCAAAACTACGAATAACCATAATTCCTTGGATATAATCGAGTAATTCGGATTGTACATTGGCATTAGCATCAGCTGCCTGTTGTGCAGCTTTTAACATTATTTTATGGCTTATGGATAATGCGAACAGAGCGATTGGAATAGAAAATAATATAATTAAAGTGAGTTGCCAATCTACCCATACTAAGAATAGTGAGAGAAAAACAGGCATCGCTAAAGTACTGATAAACATTCCTAAGAAATGTGACCAGATATTTTCAATGATCTCTAAATCAGCAGTAAGCCGTGATGCAAGATCACCACTGCGTTGAGAAGAAAACCAGCCAATCGGGATTTTTCGTAAATGATCGGCTATTCTTAGACGGGCTTGTCCCATCATTTTATAAGCACCAATAAAAATCATTGGCATACTATAAGTACCAATGACAATACGCAGAACAATAGATAAGAGTATTGATAAAAAGTAATAAAATAACTGAGCTAGTGTGATTTTATTGGCAAAAAGATCAATTAATAAAAAATAGAGTAGAATATACGGAATAGTAGCAAAAAGACCTTCAACTACGGCAAGGCATAGACCCACCATTAAATCTTTATCTTTTTTATTAGAAAGCAAATAACCTGATTTAATTAATTCTTTAATCATTATTATTCTCCTGGATTAATTGCCAATGAATAGTGTGACTATAATCATTCCATAATTTTTGATAGGTTGGGCATTGGTTTAATAAATGGGTGTGTGTACCTGTATCAATAATCTTTCCATTATCAAGCACAATAATTTTATCTGCGTTAATAATAGTATGTAGGTTATGAGTGATCATAATAACAGTCCGATTCTGGCATAGACTCTTTAATGCGCGATAGATCAAAATTTCATTTTCAGCATCAACATTGGCAGTAATTTCATCGAGAAGTAGGATTGGAGAGTTTTTTAATAGTGCTCTTGCAATTGATAATCGCTGTTTCTCTCCACCTGAAAGTTTATTTCCTTGTTCACCAATTAATGTATTATACCCTGCTGGGAGTTTTTCAATAACATGATGAATATTGGCTGCTTTAGTTGCTTTGATAATATCCTCAAATAAGGCATTAGGATTTGCTATGAGTAAATTTTCTAAAATAGTTCCATGAAATAGATATACATCTTGAAAAACAACACTTATTTGAGAAAGTAAATCAATTTCTGGCCAGTAGTTGATATCATATTGACCTATTTTTATTTGGCCAGAAGTACAATCATAAAAACGGGGAATTAGTTTTAATAATGAGGATTTTCCTGCACCACTGTGGCCTACAATTGCAGTTGTTGTACCCGCTTGGGCATTAAAACTAATTTTCTCTAATATCGGTTTATCACCATGATCCAAACAGACATCTTTAAAAGTAATATCGCTATTTTTAGGGAGAGTAAAATGTTTATCATGTTGTTTATGCTCTGAAAGTTCAAGGATCATACTGATATGTTTTAAGGTTTGTTTTCGTTGAGCTTGTTCTCCTAGCACAAATGTTAGTCGTAATAACGGCGCAAGTACGAGGGGGGATGTCATTAAAAATAAAATATAAGTAGATAAATCAATATTTTGATTTAAATACATCCACCCACCTACTGGTGCTATAATAACGAGATTCGCTGTTAATATCCCACTAAATACCATCCAAGAGCCTGTACTAGCTTTGACATTATTTTTTATCCATTTAACAGAGGAATTGATAGATTGAGATAATTTACCAAAAGTATGGGAGGTTAAGTTAAACGCTTTTATTTCTCGTATTCCTTTAATATATTCTCCTATTTCATTAGCAATTTTTTTCTGAATATTCATCCACTCATTGGTTTGTTTATTGGCTCGACGCAACATGAGAAGTTGAGCCATAAAAGCAATGGGTAATGGGGTTAGAGATAATAAGGCAAGAGGCCAATTTACATAAAAAAGTAATATAATAGCGATAAAGGGAGTCACTATGGCTGAGACGAGATCAGGTAGCATATGTGCGAAAAAACCTTCTAAGCTTTTTATATCATCATTGATAATACGTCGCAGATTTCCACTGCCATATTGAGCAAAAAATGATAATGGTACTTTACTGATTTTTTTAGCTATTGCGAGTTGTAATTGATGCTGAATATAAAAAGCACCCCGATGTGCGGCAATATGACTTATTGCCATTAATCCCCAACGTAAAATTAAAATAATCACAGTGATATAAACTAGATTATTTATTTGTTGAATATTAGGTGATGTTGAAAAACAAATCTGGCTGATTTTATAGATGATCCATAATGGTGCTAAACTTAGCATTGTTGAGATTATTGCCATAATAATGCCACTAATCAGAGGGAGTGGGGCTAATTTTATTAAAATACGAAAGTTAAGTGGCAAAGTATCTATTGTTTTATTCATATATATTACCTAATCAATTTAATCATTGATAAATTGGTGATAAAAATCAATAATAAAACGACAAAAAGTATTTGGGCGTGTAATTGGATAAAAGTGATCTCCAGCGATGCAATTAATAGTGCAATGCTTATCTATCCAATCTTGCCATGCTTCAACTTCGTTTTTATCAGCTTCACTATCATGACTACCATACATTAATAAAACAGGGGTATGAAAAAGCCGTTTAGTGCTTTTTTGAAAAAAATAACGCTCGGTAGCAAGGAAATCAGCACGTAATAATGGCATAAACTGTTTTAACAACTGTGGCTGCTTGATTAATTCAGCATCACATCCACCAATGGCAATTAATTGTTGAATAAAGTCATCATCATTTAAATCACTCAGTAATCTCCTTGCTTGAATATGAGGAGCTTGGCAGCCTGATAATATTAGTCCAGATAATTCCCAGCCATTTTTTTCTAATTGAATAGCAGTTTCAAAGGCAACTTGGGCCCCCATACTGTGACCGCAAAGTAATAATGAATTATGCCGTGGTGGATAAAATTTCTTTATTATTGTTATTAATTCATTGGCTAATAACCCAATATCATTAAAGGCTGGTTCTTTAAATCTGCAACCATGGCCAGAGTAATTAACTAATTGACAATTTAACCCTGAAATATCGGTAGATCTCCACGAGTTAAATGCACTATTACTGGCACCAGCAAATGGGCAAACCAATAGGTTAGCATTGTATTTATTTACATTTTGCTCATTTAAAGGAGTAATATATTCGGGAGATTGTTTTATCATTATTTTCTCCGTCCACTACTTTTGGTGAAGTTCATTCGCTTAAATGGCGCAATTGTGCCATCAATGGCTTTACCTGCTGTTTGCAATGTTTTTATCCATAATTGAGATAAAGCTAATTGGTAATGGGGTTGTAAAATCATTGGTTTTTTATCATTAGGTAATTGCCAGCATTTATCTATCTCTGCCAGTAAGTAATTAATAGCTTCTGGTGCTTCACATTCCATCACATCCTGCCAACTATTTGGTGGAGTATGAAATGAATGAAACAGTGGTTCATCAAGCTCCATCGTGGCAGGAGATTGATACATGGCTTTTTTACTATCTTGGTGATGATGAATATAAAGCGCATTATTCCATTCTACTGGCCCATAACTTCCAGCGAGAGTTAAATAACCAGCTGGCCAGCCTAATATCATATGATGCATCACGAGGCTATGCTGATCAGGATCGTTAGATGACAAATGTTTTTGTAGGCATAAAAGCAAATCACCAGTAGGGTTGGATAGTCGTAGAAATTGTAGCGGGGTATTATCTTTTTCTAATGTGACTGTAATATCATTAGGGTGTAATTTCATTGCTTGGCAATATATATCTAAGGCGGAATAAATTAATTGCCTGCTTGTGATAATTTGTCCCCACACTGGTCGTTGTTGTATTTGCTGATATATCTTCTGTGTGTTTTCTATCCATAAACGTCCTGCTTTATTATGTGGATAGAGGCTGTTAACGATATAGTGGCAATGCATTTTTTCTGCTAATGATTGTAGTCTGGTAATTTCATCAGGATGTACAGGATGTTCCTGTACAACCGAGATCCCCCGTTGTAAAAATGCTTGCGCAAGTTGGCTACCTTCGCCACCAACAATGGCTGATCGCACAACAATACAAGCTAGATCTATTTTTTCAGGTAGTTGATCAAATCGAGTAAAAAGTGGAATACCGAATGCTTTAGATAATTCTCGAGAACGAGTGCTACCTTTGGAAAAAAGGCCAATAAGATGCCATTTGTCTTGAGGTTGTATAAATGCATTGAGATAAACCTCTCCAAATTTACTGCCTACAATCACCACTTTTTTTGCCGGTTTCATTAATTACCTCCTTCGGATGGATATCCGTTATTAGAAAGTTTTTGTTGCACCCACTGATCAATGATTTCGGCCAGATGTGTGCTGGTAGCGCGATCTTGCAGTATTGACCAGTGCTCCCCTGAAAAATAGTGATGTTGGGTATGTGGCGGTAATCGTTGGTACCACTCTTTTTCAGGTGATGTCCATTCTGTTGGGTGGTTGGTGGCTTCTAGCCATAAACAGGCGATATCATCAGATAATGGTAGGTCACTTTCAGGTAGGAATGACATAAGTCTTTTAGTGCATGCAAGCTGCTTATTTTCATCTGATGAACTATCTGAGTCATCATGACAAAATTTAATAAAATCATGTCGATAGACGGGATCTATTAATACTAATAATACGGAATGATTTTGTTGCGAGAGTTGTTCTGCAAGGTAACTGGCAATAAAAGCACCATATGACCAACCAATAAGAATATAAGGGCCAGTCTGTTGTGCTGTTTTTATGCTAGATAAATGTAATGATAACAATGTATCCAAATCAGTTAGTTTTGAAGCATCTGTAACTGTTAATCCCCACACTGTATTATTTAACGACTCAGCAAGAGGTAGGTAAACACCGGGATCACCATCAGAAGCATGTACCATAAAGTAGTGGTAAGGTTTTGGAGCAGATACAGCGCTTAGAGGTATCAAAGAGGAGTACTCTCGTTGAGATTGCTTTTCCTGCTCTAAATGAGCACAAAAATCGGCTAAGCATGGATAGGTAAAAATCTGTTGTAATGTTGCTGGATATCCCCGTTGATGTAATTGGCTGATCATTTTGGTTGCAATCAAACTATCTCCTCCAGAACGGAAGAAATCATTTGTACTATTGACCTCACGACCTAATAACTCAGACCATAATGCAATGATTTCATTAATCATATTGGTTGGTACATCAGGTATTGCAACAGGTTGTATCTGTTCATTTAGCTCTTGAGCGGATGATGTTGCTATGCCATTAAGGGTTGCTTCAATATTTTCACATTGGAACAACTCAAAAGAGTCGATATTCTGATCAAGAGAATGAGATAAATAATCACGTAATTTACCTAAATAAGGTTTTCCTCCACGAGTGGGAGAGGCTAAAAAGAGTGTTTGTCGCAAAGATGAGGAATCTGTTTGGGGCCATTGACCAATAGTTTCAAAACCAGTATTGATTAAAATATCATGCCAACTTTCACTATCAAGCATCGCTTTATTCGTCAATATACGCTTATCTTGATATGCACTTAATCCCTCAATAAAGCCAACAGTCGCCATTTGCATAGCACTTTGACACTCGGTTGCTTCGATAAATAATAAATAGCCTTGAGGTTTTAACAGGCTTCTAATCCGTTTTAGTGCGTGGCCGATATGTGATGCATCATGTAATACATTAGATGCAATGATCAGATCATAGCCATTATCTGGATGATGAGAAAATTGTATTGGTGCATTAATATCAAAGAGTTGATAGCGCATTTCTCCTACAGCAGTGAATTTTTTTCGCGCTTTATCAAGGAAGTAATGTGATATATCAGTAAAGGTGTATGAGTAATGCGTATTCTTAAGTACTGCGACTATACCTTGAGTGGTAGCTCCTGTACCTGCCCCTATTTCTAAAATATTGAGTGAAGATGTTGCACCAACCATTGCACTAACAATATCTTTTGCACATTGATTTAAATAATTTAGTGCAGGGTGTTTGGCGTATAGTGCTGTGGTAATTTCATCTGAATTAAAAAGTAGTGAAAGAGGAGAAACCTTACCACTAAAGAGTAATTCATGTTGGGTTAGTGATTGTTCAAGGTAATCCCAAAGTACATATTCCCAATCATTAACAGGTTGTTGAAATACTGGGGCAGATAAACATAAGTTAATAAACTGTGTTGTGGCATAAAACTGATCACCCTCTTTGGTTAATAAGTGATGCAGGCATAATAAATCTAGCCACTGACTAAGTAGCCTCTCATACTGAGGCTTTGCTTTTAAACGAGCCACTATTTCAGCTAGGGTGATTGGTGTGTTTAGCTCGGTAAAAAGAGCATTTCGATACAGTGTGTGACATATGCCATACCGTGCTCGTTCCTCAAATCGTTGCCAACTCTTTTCAATAATGTCACTGAGTGAAGCTGATGGCGAAAGTAAATTAGGTAACCAATTGGGCTGTTTAATAACGGATAGTGGAATATCAGAAGAGGCTTCAAACAGTAATTGTAGAGGAGGCTCTACTTTCGTATCGTCTTTTACCATTACCATAGCATGAGCACGTTTGATTTGCGGATGATTTTCCAATGTTTGCTCGAGTTGTTGATAGCGTGATTGGAGGTGATTATCTATTGCTAAATGTTGATATGAAGGAAGTTGCGCAATAATCTTATCAACTGATTGATTATTATCTTCATCTTGGCATAATTGAGTGATCAAGCTTTGATAATCAGAGAACATCATTGTTAATAAACCGTCAGCAAAGATGTCATCCATGCAGAACCAATTTAATGTTAGCCCCTCTTTTCCTTCCATTACTTGGTGATCTAACCAAACTTGAGGTGTTTGCGCGAAGCTATATACGGGTTGGCCGAAAAGCTGATTTAATGCTTCATCAATATTGTCACCATCTAGTGTCATACCTAACATGCTAGTAAATACAATAGGTAACAGAGATTGGCTACTATCCCCTTTATAGCGTCCCCATTCACGTAAAATCTCTACACCATTTACTTGGGACTTACTTAAATGTTGCCAAAGTCTGCGCTGTATTTTTGCCATTGACTCATTTAATGTACAGTCGTTATCTAGATAAATATCTATAGGGAGTACAGAGGTAAAATCACCAATAAGTTGTGTAACATCTGGGTGCCATGGTTGACGATTAAAGAAAGTTAAGTTTAGTGTAAAGGCTGGGTATTTTGTCCAGCGACCTAAAACTAAAGCAAAAAGTGTTAAAAGCCCTGCTGATGGTGTAATACCATGCTTTTTCCACCTCTGTTTTAATTTGTCCCATTGCGCTATAGAAACATGATGTTGGAAAGTCGTAAAACGAGGTTGTTCAGTAATGGATGAATTCTTTATCGGTAAATATGGGGCAGAAGGTAAATCAGATAATAGATCCTGCCAGTAACACCATGCCATTTTCCACTCATCACTGTTACGATTTGTTTGATTTTTTAAGCAGTAGTCGCGGAAGGTAAATGTTTGTGGTATTAATTCTTGTCCTGAATAGGCGTTAAATAGATCATCAAACAGAATTTTAAAGCTCATGGTATCAAACTGCAGTAAATCTAGATTGATATGTAATCTGTAACAATCGTTATTTAGCCAAGAAATTTCAACTTCAAATAATGGCCATGACTCAGTCGGTAATACCCGATAAGAAAGGGCTTCCCTTATCTGTGTTAGGCTCTCTTGTTGCTCTTGTTGGGTTAAATTTGTTAGGTCATGTTGAATAAAATGAAAATAAGGAACTTCTTTTAAGATACGTTGTTGTCCATCATCATCTATGATCATTCTCAACATATCATGACGCTGAATAACTTTATTCCAAGCTTTTTCAAGTGAGGCCGGCTCCCATATATGGCGTTGACAATCCCATTCAAAAATTGCATGGCAAGCAACGCCTCCGTAGTTAAAGAGGTTTTTACGTCCGATCCAATAGGCGTGTTGAATTGGTGTTAATGGAAATGGGGCATATCGTTCTGACTCCATTGTGTGGGAAATGTTGTCTTGATTATGGAGTGCTTCTGTCACAGTAAATTTCTCAGGTGCTGCGGTTCGAATAACTGAGGCTAAACCAGCAATAGTCATATCATCATAAGATTGTTCAGCGTCAATATTGACCGCAAACTGTTTCTTAATTTCCGCACTGAGATCGAGGAAAGAGAGAGAATCTAGTCCTAATTGGAATAGTTCAATGTGAGTATCAATATGTTCATCACCAAGACGCAACAGTTGTTTGATACATGCTGTTAGCCACTGTTCTAAGTTATCACCAACGCGATAATCAACCCTGTTAGGGCTTACCGGCTCTGTTTGATCCGTTTGAGTTGGGGTTTCACAAAGCTGGCGAGTGTGATTAATTTCATGGTTATCATAATGATCATTATGATTAGTCTGATGAAATAAAGGCGTTTTTTGTGTCATTAAAGGTGGAGTCGCTAAGCGCATTGCAAGGCGACAAGAGGTATTATCTAGCAGACAAGCATCTAAATGTGCCAGTCCTTCCTCAGTAGTAAGCGTACTCATACCTTTGTGTTGTAATTTATCATGGAGTTGTTTTTCTGCCACAAAGCCAACACTTTGCCATGCCCCCCAAGCGATAGAAATGACGGTTAATCCCTTGATATTGCGACGTGCATATTCAGCTAATCCATCTAAATATCCACAAGCGAGGGAATGAGCTGCTTGTCCTTCAGAGCCTATAGTTGCAGCGGCAGAGGAGTATAAAATAAGGTAACTGGCATCTGTTTTTTCTAAAGCATCACAAAATTGCTTGGCAGATATCGCTTTAACAGAAAATACGTCAGACATACGCTTAGGGGTGAGTTGTGTCATAAGTGCATCATCCAAAATACCTGCACTGTGTATAAGCCCCTCAATGCCACCTTCATTTTCAAGCTGAGTGAGTGCTGCATGACATTGAGCGTTATCACGACAATCACATGTTAGCCATTTTATTTCTAGCTGGTTAGATTTCTGTAAGTTATTCATCCAATCTAATGCGCTGCTATCAGCTCGTGGTGCCAAAATAGCGATACGTTTAGCACCTTGCCTTACTAACCAACTTGCTGTAATTCGACCTAAGCCTCCAAAACCACCAGTAATAATATGCCAGCGCGGGGATACCATGATGTTCTGCGCTATGATCGTAGAAGATGAGGGCAGTGGGGTTAATTGTGGTAAGTAGCAGCAATGGTTACGAACAATAATTTCATTATTACCTTGTTCTATTTGTATAAAAGCAGGAACTAATTCAGACCATGAGGCATTTATACCTAAATCAACAATGGCAATTAACCTTGAGCTATATTCTTTTTGAATAGTTTTTAATAAACTTCGAATACTACGTTGTGCTGGATTAACCGTTTCTATGGCAGTTAATGCCCAGGCTTGTTGCGTGATAACAACAAACCCATCAGACGATGACAGTAATATTTGGCGGATCTGCTCGGCGATAATTAAAGGATCTGCAAGGTTGGCAACGATTAATTGATTTTCGCCCTGTTCAGAAAGACATCCAATAGCGGATAAAATAGCTGTGATTTCAGAAGGCAATGTTTGTTGATGGTTAAATATTAATGTTGGCTTGATAAGATCTTGTTCCACACAAGGTGTTAATTGCCATTGGTAGTGTGAACTTTGTTGTATCTTGGTGTCACTAGGTAACTCTTGATCAAAGTGATCGTTTTCTGTCGAAACACTGGCGAGAATAATATGTTCACACATATCTTTGGTTTCTGGTAATGCATCAGGTAACCAGCGAATATGTTGAAATCCTGCTAAGCGACACTGTTGATGCCATAATTCTGGTGATAAAAATAGTTTTCCTTTACGGATCTTTTCATCATGGAGGGGTAACACCAGTGGGCCAAAAACAAAATCAAATAAGCGAGCTTGTTTGGTTATTTCGCGCATAAGCAAATGACCATTGGAACGCAGTAAAGTACGAAGAGCAGTTAATGTATCTCCAATATGTTGAGTGGCATGAATAACATTAGCAGCAATAATAATGTCATAATAATCAGATTGAAAACCTTGTATTTCAGGGGATTGTTGTAAATTGAACTCTCGATAGTTAACAAATGAATATTGACTAAATTTTTGTGCGGCACGTCGGGTGAAGATAGGTGAAATATCGGTAAATTCGTATTCAACATGTTGTATGGTTGATAAAATAGGTAGCAGCCAAGAGGTGGTTCCTCCCGTGCCACCACCGACTTCAATAATTCGCAAAGGCTTAGCCACAGTGGGCTGGTAGTGAGAAAGTAATCCTTTAAGTACCGCGGCAGCAATTTGGTTAAAATAACGACCAAAACTAAAATCTTGATAGAGAACTTCAACACCTTGAGATGCACCTTCAGGAAAGATCACTGAAACAGGTTCAATCACGCCTGTCATCATATCGTAGAGTTGCTCTCCTGCTCGCTTGACGGTGTCAGGAATAGATTGAAGACCTTCGCTATCTAATTGTAATTGATGGAATAATAATGGTAATTTATCACTAGAAATAGATTTTATTTTTTTATAGTAGTTGTGCTGATTTATCTGTTGGTAAATATAATATCCATCCTCAACACAGGCCTCTAATAAACGTACTAATAATTGATAATAGCGGGGTAAAATGCGTCCTGCTCGCATAATATCGATTACAGACATGGGGGTATTCAACTCATGGCCTAAACACGAGCATATCATTTTATCGACGTAATAATTATGTAAAGTGGTAAGTGTTGAATTAAATGAGTTTAAACGAGGAAGATCGAGTGTTGTAAGCGCTTTTAATGCCGTTTCACGACCTTGGCTAATAGGTAAATCAAATGCGCTTTTTTGTGGTTGATATTTTTCACTATCCTTTTTTTCATACCAATAATATTGTTTTTCAAAGGGATAGAGAGGTAATGGTATATAACTTCCTTGAGTTTTAAACAGTGACTGCCATGGTAAATCATAGCCTGCAATAAATAGGGTTGTTGCAGCCTGTTGTTTCATCTGAATTTCATCAACTCCCATTCTGGCAGTTGGTATCCAACTAATCTCAGTAATGCCTTCACGTTCACCAAGATCACTTAATACAGAAGTTGGTCCTAATTCCATAGCATGGGTGACACCATGATTGACTAACGTTTGTATTGCATCTTGATACATAACTGTATTGCGTAGTTGCTGAGCCCAATATGATGGATGTTGAAGTTCTTTTTGAGAAATTAATTGCCCTGTATAGCCTGAGACTAAGGCTATTTTTCCTTGTGAGGCTGATAATGACTCAGTAAATTCCATCAATTGATCAAGAATATTATCAATATAAGAGGTATGAGCAGCACACACGTTATTCATTTCTCTAAATCGAATATTCTTTGCTTTCAATATTTGAGTAAACTTTTGCATATCATCGGGTTGCCCCGCGAATGATAAGTTGTTATGGCCATTAATTGCAGCTAATTCAACATGACATTGTTTAGCAATGATTTGAATATCTTGATATTTTGCAAATACAGCAATCATTTCACCATTAACATGACTTTCCATTAATTGTCCACTATATACAGCAAGTGGCATCATTTGTTCGATTGTATAGAAACCAGCGATAACGGCTGCGGCATATTCTCCGCAAGAATGACCTACAATTATTTCAGGTAAAATACCGATTGCTCGCCAATGTGCTGCCATTGCGATTTCATAGGCGACAATAGCCGCTTGAATATAACTGGCATTAACAAGTTTATCGCTATGTAGGCCAAACATGACTTCTTTTAACGGAAATGTTAAGTGTTGCAGGCATGCTTGCTCACAACGATCGATTGTTTCGGCAAATGTTGTTGAATGTTGGTACATCACTTTACCCATAGCAGGATATTGTGATCCCATACCAGAAAATAGCCACGCTATTTTCTTATTTGTTGATGTATGACCATATTGTATTAAAGAATCAGCACTTCCTTGAGAGAAAGCTAACAGTGAAATATCACTCTCACTTGTTAAGGGGATAGATAAGCGCCATGGTAAGTTGAGTTGTCTTTGCTGTAATGCATTATGAGCCAGAATGTTTGCTGGGGTAATTTTTATTAATGGTGCATAATCACCAGCAAGTTTTTTTAGACTCTCTTTTGTGGCGGCACTAAGCAATAATGAGTATTCAAAATTATTGTCTACCTCTTGTTCAGGTTTGATTGATACTAATGAGTCAGGCAATGATTGCACAATGATATGACAGTTTGTTCCACCAATACCAAATGAAGAAACACCAGCAGTTCGTATTCTGCTAGACCAAGCTTTAGGGTTTTTAGGAATGTAGAACGGGCTTTTTTCTATTTGTAATTGAGGATTTGGGTGATTAAAATGCATAGATGGAGGAATAAGTGCTTTATTTACCGCTAATATCGTTTTAATTAGGCCAGTGATACCTGCTGCTGTATCCAGATGTCCGATATTGCCTTTAACTGAGCCAATAGCGCATTTAGAAGCAGTAAGAGAGCGATCAGCGAAAACCTGACATAATGCACTAAACTCAATTGGATCACCTAATGGTGTAGCTGTTGCGTGTGCTTCAATAAGTTCAATATCTTCATTTTTAATATCGGCCAGTTGTATTGCTTCTCTAATAACTGAAACTTGGCCTGCTACGGAGGGAGCTGTGAATCCCGCTTTTTGATGACCATCATTATTAATGGCACTACCACGTAATACAGCAATAATTGTGTTTCCATCCACTAAGGCATCTTCAAGACGACGTAACACTACAATACCAAATCCATTACCAGCAAAAGTACCGTTTGCCTCTGCATCAAAAGGACGACAAATACCATCTGGTGAGAAGATCATGCCTTTCTGATATAGATAACCACCGGTTTGTGGAAATGTGATACCAATTCCACCAGCAATAGCCATACTGCATTCACCAGAGCGTAAACTTTCACAAGCCATATGTACGGCAACTAAGGAGCTAGAACAAGCGGTTTGTATAGTTAATGCTGGACCAGTTAAATTTAATTTATATGCAATACGTGTTGCGAGATAGTCTTTATCATTCCCTAATAATTTTTGCATGCCACGGACATGGCCAATATTGTGCAATGCTAAATCTTGCTGGGCAGGATAGCTGCTCATTCTTGCTGAAGCAAAAACGCCTGTTTTGATGGTTATATTGCAAGGGGCATATCCAGCATGCTCTAAAGCATGCCAAGCACCTTGTAAAAAAATTCTTTGCTGGGGATCGATAAGTTCAGCTTCTGAGCGTGAATAATTAAATAGAGTAGCGTCAAAATATTCCGCTTCATCTAACGGCGCGCCACGATTAACAAAATCAGGTGAACGATAAGTTTGTTCAGCGACACCTGCGGCTTTTAGTTCTTCTTCAGAAAAAAGACGAGAGCTATCGTGTTTATTAATTATGTTATGCCAAAATTGATCAATATTTTGTGCATCAGGGAAGCGACCAGAAAGACCAATAACAGCTATAGGTTCACTATTACCATAGAAAGTTTCAAAATTCAGCATGATTAATATCCTTTATCTACTATGAGTTCGTAGTTGTAACCGTTTCTTTCTCTTGTTTTTGTGTTTGTCTCGGTCGGAATATTGCTCACATGTTGGTGAAGTGTTTTGCCAAAGCAATTGCGCTAATGTACTTAGATTTGGACTAGCGAACAGATCAGTAATTGTAATATGGCTATAGCCATTTTTTTGTAGTGCTGCATGAAGTTGAACCAATTGTAAAGAGCTGGCACCTGCTTCGAAAAAATTTGTTTCAGGTGCTAACGTTATTCCAATAACTTGCTTAACAAGTTGTTGTAGTTTTTGTATTGTCTGACCTGTTTTTTGTGTATCAGTAGATTGTTTATAATGTGTGTTTTGATTATTTTTGGCATTGAAAACTGGGGTGATGACGAGATTATTGCATCTTGGTATAAGTTTATTTAGTGGCAATTGCCAAGATTGTGGTTCAGTAGCCAGTTTAGTGAGTATATGTTCATATTGCTGGAACATGGAAAAAATGGTTGTGTAGTCAAATAATTGTTCGACAAAATCCCAGTTTAAATATAATTCACCGTCTGACTCATATACTTGATGATCTAGCCATGTTTGTGGTGTTTGTGATATTCCCCAAACAGGTTTTAGCCATGAATGATGAGAAAGAAAACCTTCATCATGTTTATAGCCCAATGCACAGGTAAAAACGACAGGTATCTCTATATGAGACATCTGTCGTTGAATTGCCATTTCACGCATTACTTTAATGGCTGAAACACTACGATGTTGCATATCTTTATGTAAACGTTTTTGCATCATTGAGATACTGTTTGACCAAAGATCACAGGTATACCAATCGAGTAATTGTAATGAGGTAAAATCACCAAGTACTTCATTTATTTGAGGATGTACAGGATGCCGATTAAATAATGTCAAATTAATTGTTAACTCAGGGCTTTTACTCCATGCGGATAATGTGGCGCAATAAGCAGCAATCAAAAGTGCTGCTGGCGTAACATTATTTTGCTGAGCAACTTGTTGTAGTGCTTGCCAAACAGAAGTAGATAATGATGTTTGTAAACGCGAGAAGCGAGGTTGCACAATCTGTGCTGGATCTTTTATTAGTGGCAATTGTGGGGCTGGTGGTAATTGTGGTAAACGCGTTAACCAATATTCCCAATCATTTTGTGTGTTAATCGGATAGGCATCACAATCAATATAATCTCGAAAAGTAATATCTAGAGGGATAAATTGGTGATTTGGCTCCATATACAGTGTTTTTAGCTCACTGAAAAATATCTGCATACTCATTCCATCAAGGAATAAGTTATCAAGGCTAATAAAAATATGATCTGGTTGTTCTTTGGTCTTGATAACTTGAATAGTAAATAAAGGCCAAATTTCTGGATCATAAACAATGTTAGCAAGTTGAGCTCGTAATACTAGAAAAGCGTCACTTTTTTCTGTAGGGATATAATGCGTTTTAACGGAATAATAAGGAACTTTTTTAAGTACTTGTTGTTGTCCATTAATAATGACACCACGTAACATATCATGACGAGAAATCAACTGATTAATTGTACGTTCTAATTTAGGTACATCTAAATTTTCCGCTATAAAATGGACAAAAAAATGTGTACCAACACCCCCAAGTGTAAAATTATTTTGCCGTCCAACTAAGTAAGCTTGCTGAATATCAGTGAGTGGAAATGGATTGTATCTATACGCCTCGTTATGTGAAATTGCTGGCTGTTTTTCGAAAACTTCGCTCTGCTTTATATTTTGTGCAAAATCAGAAAGGATCGGATAAGCAAAGATATGCTCCAGTTCAACTTGGTAGCCAATATGGTTTAAATCAGAGATCAATCGAATAGCAACTAGGCTATCTCCCCCTTCACGAAAGAAATGACTGTGACGGTGTATCTTGTTGGTGCCAAGGAGCTTTTGCCATATTGTTATGATGATCTGTTCTTTACCATTGATAGGTTGTTGATTTAGGTATTCTTCTTGGTATTCCTGACAATACAATTTTAATGATTGGTTATCTATTTTGCCATTTGCGGTTAAGGGGAACTCAGTTAGAAAATAAATATGTTTTGGGATCATATAGTCTGGTAAAAATTGGCGCAAATCATGCTCTAGCTTATTTTTATCTGGTAAATAAATTTTTTCTGGTGCTTGGTATAACTGTGTCAATATTTCGCCGTTAACTCCTTCACTTTTATAAGTCGCAGTAGAAGCGCTAAAGATATCTTTGCATTTTTTTGCTGTTAATAATTCATCAGCAGGATCACTACCATTTTGTTGTAATAAAGAGATGCTTATCAGTGATTGTGCAGGGGCATGTAACACTTCTTGTATAAAAATCATTCCACTCGGAGCACAGAGTGAAACGAATTTTTGTATCTCTTTTTGTGGGCTGTCTAATCGATGAAGATAATTGTTCATCCAAATGATATCTGCACTATATCGATTTTTATGAAGAAATACTTCTGTAAGAGGCTCAGCATAACTATTTTGATAATCTGATAAATTTTGGTTAGCTTGCGTTACCATTGAAAGAGACTCATCAGTTAGCAGTAGGGTAACCATATTATTGGGTAATCGTTGCAGAATATAATTTGCTGAAATACCGCTTCTAGCACCTAATTGAATGATTTTTATTGGCCTTTTTAGTGAATGATGAAGTTCTCTTATTTGTTGTAGTAAATTTTCTAAGGAGTAGTGCATTCCATCAATACGCATAGTGACTTGTTCTGGTGACCAATAGGGATCATCAAATAGTGTTAGAGCTGATTTTTTACCTTTGAGTATGTCTGTTAAATTGTTTTTGTGGCGCTGCAAATTTTCTATTAGCGTTCGCTGGGTACTATTAGTTGGGGGGGAATTGAGTGTAGTTTGTGGATATTGTGCTATTAAATTTAGCCAATTAGCCATTAATGACTGATAGCTAGCGATAATGCTATGGTCATCTGCTGATTTTTTTTCTGACAAGAGGTTGTCGAAATCAATATTTTGTTCAGTAAGATAATCATATAAAAATCCAGCTATGATTGCCGTTTCTTGGGATTGTTGTTGTACATTTATTGGGGTTGAGCGCAGATAGTAGAGGGGAGAAAAGGTGCTATTTGAACTGATAATATCCTGGTAATTACCCGAATTTAGTATCACAAAAGAGTGTAATGCTTTTTCTTTATTACCATTACCAAGGCATAGTGTAATCGCATTTTGCACACCCTGAAGCTTATTGAATGCAGCATCAATTTCCCCTGGTTCTATACGGTATCCGCCAATCTTAACTTGGCGGTCACGTCTTCCTAAAAATTCAAGTATACCGCCAGGGAGATATCTTCCCATATCACCTGTTTTATACCAATTTTCACCATTTTGTTTTACAAACTGTTGTGCTGTTTTTTCGGGATCGTTTAGGTAGCCTAACGCAACGCCTGCACCACCAATCCAAAGTTCTCCTGATACCCAATCAGGGCAATCTTCTCCTCTAGCATTAACAATACGATAACGTTGGTTGGATAAAGGATATCCATAAGGTATCGAGCTCCAGGATGGGTCTAATGTTGTGACATTAAAATAGTTAGACCAAATAGCGGCTTCTGTGGCACCTCCCATGGCGACTATTTGTCCATCAGGGCAGAAATTATAGTAACGTGTCGGGAGATCAAGCCCAATCCAATCTCCAGAGAGATAGATTAATAGCAGCGATTGTGGAATGGATGACCCTATTCCTTCTGCATAGGTTAGTAACATATCAAACAGTGCAGGTACGCTGTTCCAAAGTGTTATTTTATGTTGGTTAATAAGTCGTAACCATGCATCAGGATTACGGCGCTCATCTTCTTTAACTAATACAAGAGTCCCTCCGGCATTTAAAACACCGAAAATATCATAAACAGACAGATCAAAATGTAGTGCTGATATGGCAAGTACCCGATCTTTGTCTGAAATGTTATATCGCCGATTGAGATCAAGGCAGGTATTCATTGCGCTGGCATGGGATACAACAACACCTTTAGGCTCTCCAGTAGAACCTGAAGTATAAATAACATAAGCTGCTTGATGAGGAGATATATCTATATTGTGTAGTGGTTTATTCTCGGAGGGTTGAACTTTTTGCCAAACAATCCTGTTACAAAATGTAGCATAGATTGAATAGGATGGATCGCTATCAGATACGATGAGTAATGAAAGCTGAGCATTTTTAGCAATGCGGTTTATACGTTCTTCTGGTTGTAGTACATCAATCGGAACATAAGTTCCCCCCATTAATAAAATAGCCAGAACGCTAATGATTTGCCCTACTCCTTTTGGCATACATACACCAATTCTGTCTTCTGGTTTATAACCTTGTTGTATTATTTGATCACTGAGTATTGTTGCTTTAGATAATAATTTTTTGTAGCTCCATTCCTGAGAGTCGATATCAATGACAGCAATTTTTGATGAATTTGAATAATTATGGAAAATAGACTTATGCAGTGTATGTGGTAATAGTGAATTATCTTTTTTGATAACTGATATTCTATTTTTTAATTGTTTTTTAGGAATTAAATCAGGTTGGGTTTCAATCCAGGCATTAGGATCGTTGGCAAGTTGGCGTATACGAGAAATATAAACATCAAATATTGTTGTTATAACATCATTCCGGAACAAGTCATTGTTATAATCCCACTGTAAAACAATATTTCCACTTTTGTTAATTGCCATGTGATCAAGCCAAACTTGTGGGGTTTGTGATATTCCCCATCCTATAGAACCTAATACAGATTCTATATTTTTATCAATAAGTGGTTGATTAATATGGCTAGTAAAGACAACAGGACACCCATAAGGATGGGTGCCATTTTTACGAAGGTCTCTAATGATATCAATACCAGAATAATCAGAATGTTGCCAAGCTTCAATAAATGTATTTTGATTGTCTTTAGATAATGAAATTAATGGTCGATTGTCTGTTTTCATTTCTAAAAGAATGACATTAGTAAAATCAGCTATAATATTATTAACTGCAGGGGCTAATGGCTTTCTATCAAATAATGTAAAGTTGAGTAATAAGCTATTTTGGCCAGTCCATCTTGCAAGTACAGATGAGAAACAGGTTGCTAATGCAATGGAAGGTGTAATATTATTTTCTTTAGCCAAATTACTAAAGTTTTTCCATTCTTTTGAGCTAAATGTCCAGCTAAGGCGTTTAATTTTTATTTTATTTATTTTTTCTGGATCCATATATAATGGCAGAAGAGGAGAGTCTGGTAGGTTTGGGATTTTATTTTTCCAATATTGATATGCTGATTCTTTGTTTTCATACTGTTTTTTATCTTGTAAATAATGGTAAAAGTCATAGTGCTCATCTAACTGAGGCAGTATTTCTCCGCTCAATAATAAACAAAGTTCAGTAAAGAGTAATGAATAACTTGTACCATCTGCAATCAACATATCAATATTAGTACATAAACGATATCTGTTGTTAGGTAGCGATATCATGTGAAAATCAATTAACTGACCGCTTTCAACATTTAGTACCTGATGGCTTAATTTTTCCCGTAATTGTAAAAGTTTTTTCTCATACTCATCTTTTGGTAATTTACTAAAATCATGATATGTAACATATTTTCTATTTGGGTTAGGAGACCAAAATTGTGTACCCTGTTGGTGAAATACTATATTCAACATGGGATGACGTTTTGATAATAATACTAATGCTTTCTCTAGACTTTCCGGAGTAAATTTAGGGGTGCCATCAAATTCTTGATAAATTTGGCAAGCAACACCACCAAGAGTTTGTTTATTCAAACGGCCGACAAAATAGGCATGTTGTATAGGTGTAAGTGAAAACTCACCAGCATTTTTTATTGTTTTATGTGTATATATATTATCTTTTCTTTCTTTTTTATTTATATCTGATTTTTTTAATATTTTATACCATCCTTTTATTGTTGGATTTAAATACAAATCTTTTAATGTTATAGCATAACCATTTTTTTGGAAAATATATAAACATTGCATAAATCCAATTGAATCAAGACCTAATTTTATCAGATTGTCCTTATCTGAAAATTTATTTTTGTCAATGTTTATTTGCTTGGAACATAATTCTTTTATGTTATTAATATCACTTAATATTTTCATTTCTATACCTTAATTATGAGTTATTTATGGCGGAGGATTGTCATTGGTACAGTACTTGAGCTAATGTTTTCATGGACCAATCCTTCTCTTGATGCCTCCTTAATTACTTGTTCAATTCCAAAAGTATACCAATCTCTTTCTATATTAAAATTTCGTATGACTTTATCGTCTTCTATGATTTTAAAATTCATATTCCAACGAATAGCCTCTTGATCTATAGGTTTGCCACTTAAATAAATTTCATAGATATGGTTCCCTATTTTTTTACTATTTAATAGTATCTTAGAAATGTTACAAGGCGTATTAAACGGCATTGTATCTACCAAAATAGCACCTTTTTTTTCTAGCCCATTTGCAAGCTTATTCCATAATATTTTTCTATCATTCTGATTAAAATATCCTATACAGCCACATATAATAGCGGCAGAAAATGATTTTGGTAGAATGGTATTTTGAAATGTATCAGCAATCACAGTTACTTGGTGTTGTATTTCAGGCAACATCATAATTCTTGTCATTAGGCCAATACGCATAGATGCAGACGGTTCAATTGCAAAAATATGTATGTCTGGAAACATTTGCGCAATTATACTTAATTCTTGGCCAGTGCCGGAACCTATATTTAACCAGTTGCCTGTTTTTACTCCCATAAACTTCAAGGATTTTATAAATGTATCTTTACGAGTTTCCCAATGAGGTTCGCTTAAAATATCATACATTTCAGCAGACTGAGTATAATAATCTTCATAGTTATCCATTCTGTAATTACCTTATTCAATTTCCTACTAATTATACATATTGCTCAAAATTGTTTGATGAAATATTTAGTTTAAGGCGTTTTTTTATTAATTTAATGGAAATTAGTACTGCGATAAAAGTATAAATAGATGATATTGCAAAAACAAAATGATAAGACCAGTTCTCCGCTGTCCAAGTGCCTAATAGAGTAGCAATGATTGCTGTAAAAGCATTTGTACATTGGAAAATAGTGAAATCAATACCAGCTTGTTTCAATGAAGATAAGCTCATTAAACCAGTGTAAAAAGAAACTAGTCCTGCAGAAAAAAGAATATATTTGAACTCTATAAGTAAAAAAAGTATTTCATGTGGGATATATTTTATTCCTATAGCCATGGATATGAAAGTAAAAATTAAACCTTGTAAACCATAGGTAATGAAAATTGATTTCCATATGCCAAATACTTTTATTAATATACCACCTAAAAGTGTTCCAAATAGGCTTGCACAAAAATTGAAGCTTCCTATTAATAGTGCAATATTATTTAATGTAATATTTATATCTATTAATAGAGGTCCGGTAATCATATCTGTGATTCTGTTACCTCCTTCTAATAAAACTACTAATAAAATACCAATTCTTACCTCTTTTCGATTAAATGCATATGATAATTTTGGTATATGGTAAGTTTCAGATGTGGTTAGTCTATCTGATTCTTTAAAGTAGAGTGTTGGAATTGTAAGTAATATGATGGTTAGAGCTGATATAGCAAATGCAGTATTTAAGCTAAAATAACTGGAAATTAATAAAAAACCACTAGTGCCTAATAATGCTCCTATTTCTCCTCCGCCAACTTGGGCAATATTTCCCCACCCTCTATTACTTGCCTTAATCTGTTCTACCGCCATGCCATCACATGCAATGTCAATAGTCGATGTTAAGAATGCACATAGGATAAATATTCCAAAAATCCAAAGATTATTCAGTTTGCTTATATTATCGTTAGGGTTTATTAGAATAAGTAAAAAAACTAAAAGAGCAACCAATGATTGACCAATAAGAATCAAGTTACGTGAACGGCGAAATTTTTTTCCAAAAGGTAATCTCAGGCGTTCAATAAATGGAGACCATAAAAATTTAAGTGTCCAAGGAAGCATAAAAAGTGAAGTCAATCCAATTAAAGAGAGAGAAAATCCTTCACTTCTTAGTAAGGTTGGTACAGATTGCATGATAATCATTGATATAAGGGTTTGGGTGATATAAACCCCACCTATAGCCATAATGATCCTTCTGTTGGCTGATAACTCATAACAGATTGATTTATAGCAGCAATGATCCTTTTGTTTTTTGTCATTGGTTTGCACTCTATTAACCCACCTTAATATTCATGTTTTCTGTTACTCAGCACACTTTCATAAGTATATATAATTTTCATGCTCAAAATGTGATCAATCTCAAATAATAATAACAATGCAAATGATATTAATTCGCATTAACATTTCGGCGTAAAGTGCCATTGCACATTTTGGGGTTTATATGGAAAATAAAGGAACTTTATTTAAATCTATATCTTTTGTAGCGGCTACAATGGTAACAGTAAGCTCTGTAGCTGCCACAGAACAGCATGATAATACAATAACTGTTACTGCAACTAAGCGCATTCAAAGTAGTTTTGATGTAATTGGTAATGTGAATGTTCAAACTGATGAACAGTTAAAAAAATCTTTAGTTAATCAAACTGATGATTTGAGCGCAGTTTTTCCTGAGTTGTTATCTGCAAACCGAAGTTCGCGTATTTATAACAATATGACTCTTCGGGGCCAATCTTCGGCCGATTTCTTTTCTCCAAGTTTGGGACTGTTTGTTGATGGTGCTCCCCAGCTTTCTCAATCGTATGCTCAATCTCTTCAAGGGGTTGAGCAAGTTGAGCTACTTAAAGGCCCACAAGGAGTTATTTATGGGCGTGGCACATTGGGAGGGATTATCAGTGTTATTACCAAAAAACCCAGTAGTCACGCTGAAGCATGGTTAGGGGGGCAATATTTTGGTCAAGGGGAAAGAATCAATACAGGAGGAAGCACTGGCTACATGGAAAACGGCTGGGCTTTTCAGGGGAATGTTAGTCTCGATAGAAATAATGGTTCTTTGAACAATCCAGCATGGGATAAAAAAAATGTTGATAGCAGAGATATAAAAGCTGGATGGTTGTCTGCTAATTATATTTCCCCTGATACATTATTTGAGTCTAATTTAAAAGTAGGTGGAGAAAATTACCATTCTCATGAGGAATATTTTGTTCCTTTTTCACCTCTTTCACGTTCAAAAATTGATACTGAATGGTTATATGAAACACCTAATCTTAAACGTAAATTAAAAAATATTTCCTGGAATACAGGTTATGATTTTAATGATGAATGGAAGTTTAAAACGATACTTTCTTATCAAAATATGGATATAGATAGATTGTTTATGGACGGAACGTTACAAGATGATTCTCAGGATATTTTGTATTCAGAAGCAAGAGCTAATTATGAGGGGGGGGATCTAAGTGGAATTATAGGGGTATCATTTCAAAAGATGGGTTATAGACATGATAATTTATCTGTAGGGAAAGTCGGAATGGGAGGAAAAAAATCTGATAATGATATTTATAATTACTCTGGATATTTTGATGGTGCATACAGGATAAATGACAATTGGGAGTTAGGTGCAGGGGCTCGTTTTTCTCACGAAAAAGCAAAAACTCGAATGATTATTTTAGAAAAAGGAAAAGGTGAGTCTAATTATAATAATAATGCAGTTTTTAATGCCTTTATTCCACGAGCAAGTATCGCCTGGCTTCCAAATGAGCAGAATCGTATATGGTTTGGAGTTGGCCGCGGTTTTAAACCTGGTGGTTTTAACAAAGAAGGGGTTGATAAACTAGCTCTGACTTCTTATAAATCGGAAATTGCCACGGAAATGGAATTAGGTTGGAAATGGCACAGTGTTAATGATAACCATATGGCCGAAATTACTTTATATCAAATAGATAGTAAAGATGTTCAAGGATATGTAGGTGTTATTGGTTATCAGGCATTATCTAATATGGGAGATTCAAGAAGCCGAGGGATAGAATATCTTTGGAAATCAAAGCTTACCCCTAATCATAGTATTTCACTGGGTGGCATGTTCAATCAATCAGAGTTTACCAGTGGAGAACATAAAAATAAAAGACCTGCTTATACTCCTAGTTATAGTTCATTAATTTCATGGGAGGGCTTATATGGCAAGGAGCAAAAGTGGTCTTCTCGGATTGCAGTCAGATTTAATGGACCATTTTACTTTAATGAGCAAAATAATTTAGAACAAGGGCATTATACTGTTGTTGATGCATCAATATCATGGCACCCTACAAAGCAATATGAACTTAGTATCTATGCGAAAAATATTGGTGATGCTTTATATCGAACGTATGCATTTGGTAATAAAGCACAGCTAGGTAATCCGAGAGAGATCGGGGTTCAGGGAAGTATTAACTTTTAGGGTATAGTAAAATCCGCCTGTGCCAAAAAGCGGGTTTTTATTGTCAGCCTTAAACCACCGCCTAAGCAGGTGATGATTGACCCTGTGAGGCTATAGCCTGAAGGAAACCCATGTTAAAAAACTACCTCTTACTCACCACAAGTAAAGAGGAAATAACATGGGTTTATACAGAAGTTCATCACATGTGTATTGACGTTGCAAATATCATCTAGTTTGGACTCCTAAATATCGTTATAATATATTGAAAGATAAAGTAGGAAAAGAGCTTTATAGAATAATTTATATTCTCTGCATTATGAAAGACTGTGAAGTATTGGTGCTAAATGTTCAGCCAGACCATGCTTATTTAGTTGTAATGATCCCACCTAAACTATCAATATCAACACTAATGGGAGTCCTGAAAGGACGTAGTACGATAAGGTTATATAATCGATTTCCACATATACGTAAGAAACTTTGGGGTAATCATTTTTGGGCTAGGGGATATTTTGCTGATACGGTGGGGGTTAATGAAGTCATCATTAGGCGTTATGTAAGGCATCAGGATAAAGTTGATCAAGAGCTCGACCAACAAATGGAATTGTTGGGGGATTAATAAAGAATATAGCCCCCTTATAGGGGGCCCAATTTAAAACCACCTCTTTTAGAGGCGGTATTTTATACCCGCCGTTTTCTTTTTTTTCGGAAAACTAATTTCCTATTGAGAGCGCTTGCTTTTCTGCGCACAGTGTGCCTGTGACTTTATTTTGTTAACTCAGGACAGAAAATGCGTATGAAAACTCTCCCGATATGTCTTGCCCTGACCTCACTGTTGTTGGGGGGCTGTGCAGACAAGCCAGCCCAGCCTACGGAAGCGGCGGCAGACATCGCGATTCCGCTCAACGTCGGTTATGCTCAGCCGCTGCTCCCAGATATTTATCCGTCAGCCCCAGAAGTGGTGCGTTATGACCGTTACCGACTGGTTGATATTTCGCCTTCACAGGCACAGCGTTACCCGCTGGAACAAATTGTTCA
>ENA-ORUR01000211-ORUR01000211.1-human-gut-metagenome-genome-assembly--contig:-NODE-211-length-40974-cov-7.9324_pt1 | contig 40974 bp, 44 predicted proteins | sample MGYA00242086_ERZ509223 | MGnify/ENA primary metagenome ERZ509223 (study PRJEB26280, sample SAMEA2338820) | human gut metagenome | biome: human gut; feature: human-associated habitat; material: faeces... | reverse complement strand
ATTGGTCAGTATTATTTATTTGAGTCCAGTGGCTAACTTATTCTTGAAATTTAGGAATTTTTTAACGTTAGGTTTATTCAGTATTGTTATCAATGGTTTGATGTTGCAATTGACATCCATGGTGGTTGGAGCGGATGTGTTTAATTTTTCGTCATTTGGAATGGCAATGGTGGTCGCTATTATCATGTCAGTTTGTAACGTGATTATTACACGCCATTTTGAAGAGCCAAACTAGGAGAGCTGAATTAATAGGAGATTACAATGGAACAAACAGATACAGTTACGGTTAAAGAGTTAGTCCAAAATGCACGGTTAAAAGTCCTTCAGGGCGCTGATTATTTAGACCGTCCAATTGTGACTAGCGATATTTGCCGACCAGCGTTGGAATTTGCTGGTTACTTCACACACTATCCAGCAATGCGCATTCAGTTATTAGGAATTACTGAAACTTCATTTGCCCAAGAATTAACACACGAGAAGAGAAAAAATTATTTAGAGCGGATGTGTCAACCGCAAACACCATGTTTTGTTGTATCAACTGATCTGCCAGTGATGAGTGAGTTGCAAAAGGCGGCAGCTGAGGCTCATATTCCTATTTTAGGAACTCATTTAACTTCTTCGCGAGTTTTGGGGAATATGACTTCCTATTTGGTTAGTCGGTTAGCAAAAAGACAGTCAATCCATGGTGTTTTGGTTGATATTAGTGGTGTCGGGGTCCTGATTACTGGAGACTCAGGAGTTGGTAAGAGCGAAACAGCTCTGGAGTTAGTTCGTCGTGGTCACCGGCTAGTTGCTGATGATCGTGTTGAAGTGTATGCACGGGATGAACAAACACTGGTTGGTTCAGCACCCGCAATTTTGCAACACTTGATGGAAATTCGTGGAATTGGCATTATTGATGTGATGACGCTATATGGAACTGGATCCATAATGCCTGAAGATACGATTGACTTTATCGTTCACCTGGAAACTTGGACACCTGATACGCAATTTGATCGACTGGGAGACCGGGGCGACAAGCAAATTATTCAAGATGTTGCTGTACCAAAGGTATCCGTTCCTGTGAAAACTGGACGTAATTTAGCAATTATTATTGAATCAGCCGCGATGAACTTCCGTGCCAACACAATGGGTTATGATGCTACTAAGACATTTGATGATAATTTGAATAAACTCATCAAAAAGAATTCGATTGAAGATGAGAAGGGTAATCAGAAAGCATGATAAATATTGCAGCGCTTAACCCCATTGCCGTGCATTGGGGACCATTTCAAATCCATTGGTATGGTGTCATTATTGCTACTGGAGTGATACTGGCGTTGATTATGTCAGTCCGTGAAGGAAGACGGCGAGGTATTCCAGAAGATGATTTTTATGATTATCTGCTCTGGGCTTTACCGATTGCGATTATTTGCGCAAGAATTTATTACGTAGTATTTCAGTGGCCATATTATTCTGTCCATCCAGACGAAATTATTGCCATTTGGGATGGTGGAATCGCAATTTATGGAGCTATTTTAGGTGGCTTTGCAGTAATGTATTTTTTTTGCAAACATCACCAAATTAAAATGTGGACGATGCTTGATATTGTTTCCCCAGCAGTTATTATGGCTCAAGGGATTGGCCGTTGGGGTAACTTTATGAATCAGGAGGCATTTGGTAAAATTACCACTAAGGCCTTCTTACAGTCGCAACATCTTCCTGAATGGATTATTCAGCAAATGAATATTCAAGGCTCTTATCGAATTCCCACATTCTTGTATGAGTCATTGTGGGATTTGACAGGATTTGTATTATTACTATTAATCCGTCATCGCCCACATTTTTTGAAGCAGGGAGAGGTATTTTTAGCATATGTTGCTTGGTATGCGGCTGGACGTTTCGTTATTGAAGGAATGCGGACTGACAGCTTAATGTTGGGACCAATTCGGGTTTCTCAATTACTGTCAGCAATATTTTTTGTTGGTGCTCTTGTAATTTGGATATGGCGAAGGTACCATCAAGGATCAAAGTTGCCATGGTATATTAATTAAAAGAGGTATTAAATAATGGGTGAAAAAGTTGCAGTTCTTGGTGCAGGTTCCTGGGGTAGTATTTTAGCTAACCTGCTTGTTGAAAATGGTCATGATGTTAAACTGTGGTCACGTGATCCTGAACAAGTTGAAGCGCTAAATGAGTGGCATATTAATCCACAATACATGAAAGATTTCAAATACAATAAAAAGCTGATTGCTACAAATGACATGGAAGATGCAGTAAATGGTGCAAAGTATGTCTTAGTTGTAATCCCAACAAAGGGGTTACGAGATGTAGCTGGTAAATTAAATAAGGTACTAGAAAAGCAAGATAGTACTCCGCTGATCATTCATGCTACAAAGGGCTTGGAACAGGATACTTACAAGCGTCCTTCAGAAATGTTAGCTGAAGAAATTACTCCACAGCATCGTGAGGACATTGTGGTACTATCCGGGCCAAGTCATGCAGAAGACGTGGCTATTCAGGATATGACAGCAGTAACCGCAGCTTGTGCAAATATGAGTAGTGCCGAAAAGGTTCAGAAACTATTTAGCAACAATTTCTTTAGGGTTTATACCAATGATGATGTAATTGGTGCTGAGTTTGGTGCGGCATTAAAGAACATTGTTGCAATTGGTGCAGGAGCTTTACAAGGGTTAGGCTATAAGGATAATGCAAGAGCTGCCCTAATCACCCGTGGATTAGCAGAAATTCGTCGGTTAGGAGTGGCCTTTGGTGCCAATCCATTCACATTCATTGGACTTTCAGGAGTTGGTGATTTAGTTGTGACGGCAACTAGTAAAAATTCCCGAAATTGGCGTGCTGGTTATCAATTAGGTCAAGGACGTCAGCTGGAAGATGTTATTAGCCATATGGGGATGGTCATCGAAGGTGTCTATACAACTAAAGCGGCTTATGAATTAGCACAAAAGCGTCAAGTGAAGATGCCGATTACTGAGGCCCTGTACCACGTTTTATATGAAGGGCAAAATATCGAAACGGCTATTACCAATTTAATGGATCGAGAAGTGACGTCAGAATTAGAGTAATAGTACGATATGTGATAGAATGATAACGTATACATTTTATTGATGGAAGGATTTTAGATTTATGAAACAAGTACGAAAAGCAATCATTCCTGCTGCTGGACTGGGGACCCGGTTCTTACCAGCTACTAAGGCACTTGCTAAGGAAATGTTGCCAATTGTTGATAAACCAACAATTCAATTTATTGTTGAAGAAGCACGGAAATCAGGAATTGAAGATATTGTGGTAGTTGATGGTAAGAATAAGCGTTCTATTGAAGACCACTTTGATTCTAACCCTGAACTAGAAGATAACTTACGTGCAAAGCATAAAGATGATATGTTGAAGTTGGTTGAAGAAACTACTGATATAAACATTTACTTTATTCGTCAATCACACCCACGTGGCTTAGGTGACGCTGTTTTAACTGCTCGTGATTTTATTGGTGACGAACCATTTGTTGTAATGTTGGGTGATGACTTAAACAATATTAACAACAACGGAAATGCATTAACACAAGAATTGATTGACAGTTACCACCAAACCGGTGCTTCAACGTTAGCTGTAATGCGGGTACCACATGAAGACACTGCTAAGTACGGGGTTATTAATCCTAGTGCTGAAGTTGAAAAGGGCTTATATAACGTTACTAGCTTTGTAGAAAAGCCAGATCCAAAAGATGCCCCAAGTGATCTTGCTATTATTGGTCGGTACGTCTTTACTCCAGAAATTTTTGACGTATTAGCAAAGACTAAGCCTGGTAAGGGTGGCGAAATCCAATTAACGGATGCTATTAACACTCTTAACAAGACACAACGAGTATTTGCCCACGAATATAAGGGTGATCGTTATGATGTTGGAAACAAGTTCGGCTGGATTCAAACCAATGTTGAATATGGTTTGCAACACCCACAAACTAAGGACGAATTACGCGACTACATCAAGAAGCTTGGTGCTAAATTGGCAGCTGAAGATAATAAAAAGACAACTAAGTAGTTATTTTCAAGTTGACAATTGTAATAATCTAATAAATTAGTGAGATTGACACTGTTAATCTTGTTATCTATTAAGGCCTTAAATGTTCGAATGTTCGGATGTTTAAGGTCATTTTTTAAATACTGCAGTAACTTTTATAATATGATGCAAAGTTAGGAATTTTTTGCAATTTGAAACAGTATTTTTTATAATGAATGAAGCTTACAAATAGTAAGTAGTAACTAGACGCTAAAATCTTAATCGACTAAAATGGAATTAATATTAATTAGGAGGTCAATATAATGGCTGAAGAGAAGAAACTGAACTATGATGTTGTTATTGTTGGCGCTGGGCCAGCTGGAATGACAGCAGCATTGTATGCCTCACGTGCCAATTTATCCGTCTTAATGCTTGACCGTGGAATCTATGGTGGTAATTTAAACAATACTGCGACAATTGAAAATTACACTGGTTTTCCTTCAGTAGAAGGTCCTGACTTAGCTAAACAAATGTACGAGGGAGCAACCCAATTTGGCGCTGAATATGCTTATGGTACGGTCACGAATGTCCAAATGGATGGCGAACTTAAAAAGATTACTACTGATATGGGGGACACATTCACAGCTAAAGCACTAGTGATTGCTAGTGGTTCTGACCAGAAAAAACTGGGTGTTCCGGGAGAAGAAGAATACAGTGGAAAAGGTGTTTCTTACTGTGCTGTATGTGATGGAGCATTCTTTAAAGGTAAGCATTTAATCGTGGTTGGTGGTGGTGATTCTGCAGTTGAAGAAGGAATGTATTTAACGCAGTTTGCTGATAAGGTCAGTGTATTAGTTCGCCGCGATCATTTACGAGCTGCAGCTGTTGCACAGGAAAAGGCAAAAAAGAATAGTAAGATGGAATTTATCTTTAACACTAGTGTTACATCAATCATCGGTGATGGACAAAAGGTTACTGGAGTAAAAACTCATGATAACAAGACTGGTGAAGATGGAGAAATGTCTGCAGACGGTGTTTTTATTTACATTGGTAATGTGCCTCTAACCACTGCTTTTCGTGGGCTTGATATTTTAGATGACCAAGGTTGGATAATTACGGACGATAAAATGGCCACTAAATTACCAGGGGTCTTTGCTATTGGCGATGTTCGTGAAACACCATTACGGCAGATTGCAACCGCAGTTGGTGATGGTGCATTGTCTGGACAAGAAGTCTTTAAGTACGTTTATAATTTGAAATAGTATTGGAGGGTGTGTTGTTTGAAAGACGAACACACCCTTTTTGAGGTGTAAAAATGGTTAAGTATTTAATAACAGATATGGATCACACCCTGTTACAAGAGGACGGCGAGCTGGATGATATCACTATTAGAACTATTCGACAGTCGCCAATACAGGTGAGTTTAGCATCGGCGCGTAATCCATATTCAATGATTAAATATGTCCAGCAGTTACAATTAGCTGGTCCTCATTTAGCGATGAATGGTGCTATTATTTTTCAGGTTACTAATGGTCAAATCAAAATATTGCAAAAGAAGGTTATTAATCGTCCACTGAGCCTTATGGTTCAACAGTTTCTCAATCAAAATTATCCTGATATCGATTTTACTTGGATTACAGCAGACCATTGGTATATCCCCAAAATGACTCCAGAAATGAAAGAAGAAATGCAATATTCTGGTGTGCAACCAGTAATCGGACAACAATTAGTCAACACAGCAGAACCGTGTCAAATCGTTTTAATCATTAAAGATCAAACCAGGTTCCAACAAGTTCAAGCAGCACTACGTTCTAAGTTTGGTGATCATCAATTAGCAGTCCGCAGTTCAGGCGATGGCTATTTAACTATTAACCCTTGGGGTATTAATAAAGGGACCTTGGTAAAATATTTAATTAATGAAAAGAGAATCTCACGCTCTGTGATTGCAGGAGTTGGCGATGATCAAAATGATCTACCCTTGTTGGCAGCTGTCGGTCATCCCTTGGCGGTGAACAATGCAGTTGATAGTGTTAAAGAAATGGCTGATCAAATTATTCCTGGAAATCAAGAAGACGGGATTGCTCAATATTTACAACAATTCAGTCACTAAATAGTCATAAAATAATGATATTAGGGATAAGTATTGGTAAAATAGATTCAGATTAAAAGAATTGAGATTGGAGATGCATTGTAGTGAGTTGGAAAGAAACCTACGAGCAATGGTTAAAGCAACCAAATTTAGCACCAACATTAAAAACCGAACTAGATGCTATGAAGGATGATAAAGAGATTGAAGATGCTTTTTATGGTCCATTGTCATTTGGAACTGCCGGAATGCGTGGATTGATGGGGCCTGGTATTAATCGCATGAACATTTATACTGTCCGTCAAGCTACCGAAGGTCTAGCAGTTCTAATGGATTCACTAGGTGATGAAGTAAAAAAACGTGGTGTCTCAATCAGTTATGATTCACGTCATCATTCTCGTGAATTTGCACATGATTGTGCGCGAGTTCTAGGTGCTCATGGTATTCAAACGTATATTTATGATAATGTTCGTCCAACACCTGAATTATCATTTGCTGTTCGGTATAACCATTCATATGCTGGAATTATGATTACTGCTAGTCATAATCCAAAAGAATATAACGGTTATAAGATTTATGGTGAAGACGGTGGTCAAATGCCACCTAAGGAATCAGATATGATTACTGGATATATTCGCCAAATTAAAGACATTTTTAACATTCAATTAGCTGATGAGCAGGAAATGCTCAACAACGGGTTAGAAGTCATTATGGGTGAAGATGTTGATCACGCCTACCTTGAGCATGCTAAGGAAGTAACGATTAATAAGAGTTTGGCACAAAAGTATGGTAAGGATATGAAGTTTGTGTTCTCACCACTTTGTGGGACTGGTCGAATGTTAGGTGAACGTGCTTTACGTCAAGCCGGCTTTACTAACTTTACGATTGAACCAACTGAAGCACAACCAAATGGTGATTTTCCAGGATTGGAACATCCTAATCCAGAATTCCCTGAAGCTTTCGTCCGTTCTATCAAGCTTGGTAAAGAAGTTGATGCTGATGTGCTTATTGCAACAGACCCCGATGCTGACCGGCTTGGATGTGCGGTTCGTCAACCAAACGGAGAGTACCAACTCTTAACTGGTAATCAAATTGCATCTGTAATGCTTCATTACATTTTGGAAGCTCATAAACAAGCAGGTACCCTACCTGCTAACGCAGCTGCAGTAAAGTCAATTGTATCTACCAATTTTGCCGCTAAAATTGCTGCTGACTACAATGTCCAAATGATTAATGTTTTAACTGGTTTTAAGTGGATTGCTGATCAAATTCACCAATACGAATCAGGCAAAGCTGATCATACCTTCATGTTTGGGTTCGAAGAAAGTTATGGTTATCTGATAAAACCTTTTGTTCGTGATAAGGACGCAATTCAATCACTAACGTTGTTAGCTGAAATTGCTGCTTATTATAAGAGCCGGAATATGACGATGTATGATGGGGTCCAAGAATTGTTCGAAAAATATGGATACTTCAAGGAAAAGACCATTTCCAACACCTATGCCGGAGTTGACGGTCCTGCGAAGATTCAAGGATTAATGAAGAAGTTCAGAGAAGAAGCCCCAACTGAATTTGCTGGTCACAAGGTAGTATTGACTGAAGACTTCTCAAACAATACTAAGAAGACTGCTGATGGGAAGATTAGTGAACTAGGAATCCCTGAATCAAACGTATTACGGTATGTATTGGATGACGATACTTGGATTGCCATTCGGCCATCTGGTACAGAACCTAAGTTGAAGTTCTATATTGGAACTAGTGCCGATTCAGACACCGCTTCAGAACAAAAATTGACTGATTTTGAAAATGCATTACAAGCATTTGCAGAAGCTTAACATGAAAAAAGGATTGGCACTTGGTTGTGACAATCCTTTTTAATAAAGGAGGTAATCCGGATGGGAATGCATGAATATTTAAAGAGTTTAAGTGATTTAGAAATGATTAATCGAGCTCCGGGCTATTTCAAATTTGAGCAACATAATGTTGCAGCACACTCGTTTAAAGTAACACAGGCCGCTCAGATGTTGGGAGATATTGAAGAACAAGCGGGAAATGAAATTGACTGGCGTTCATTGTATGAGAAGGCATTAAATCATGACTATACAGAACGTTTTATCGGTGATATTAAGACGCCGGTAAAATACGCGACTCATGAACTGCGCCAAATGTTAGCACGAGTGGATACATCTTTGACGGAGAACTTTATAAAAAAGGAGATCCCTAAAGAATTTCAATCTGCATATGAACGGCGTTTTTCAGAGGGCAAAGATGACACTATAGAAGGGAAAATCCTGTCAGTAGCGGATAAAATTGATTTAATGTACGAATCATTTGGCGAAATTCAAAAGGGTAACCCAGAACCAGTTTACATGGACATTTACAAATCAAGCCTGACTGCAATTATGAAATTTCGTGAAATGGCGAGTGTCCAATATTTCTTAAAAAGAATTTTGCCGGAATTATTAAAAGACAATGCGGATGCTAATGCTAAGAATCAGTTAGCAATTGCCACTACCCAAATTATTCAACAATAATAGTGATTAGAATGGTATAAACATGTCTATTTGAGACAAATGTACGGTTCAGTGTCTGTTATTTCAAAATAAAACTCCTATACTAATAATTGAAAGGGAAGAGGTTTTCCACATTTTATCCGCTTGCTTTTCAAATCACAGAGGTGAAGAAGGTAATTACAATGTTTAACGTGGTATTTTGGATTTTAGCAATTTGGTTTATTGTTAACGTAATCTGGATGTGGTTTAGAGTTAATGATCAAAAGTTACAAAAGACATTTGCATGGATTAACTGTCTAGCAATTGTCATTGGCTTTTGGGTTTACTATGGAGTTACTCATGATGCCAACAGCTTAGCAAACTGGTTTATTTGCTTAAACTGGGCGAACGTTATTCTTGCAATTATCCAATTTTACTTTGGTTATCGTCATAATAATGCTGGACATACTGCAGGGCACACAGCATTCCATGGCAATTAGTTAACTAAGATACTTTGTGAATGAATTGACCTGAAAATTAGTGAAATTTCACTAGTTTTTGGGTCTTTTTATATGCTGAAATAACGTTTAGACGAATGAATGTTCGTGTGCTAAAATTATAACAGTTACTTACTGATAAGAAGGAGGACTGGTTATGATTTTCCGTCAACCGGATAAAATGTTTGATTTGGTCTCAGATTATAAACCTACTGGAGACCAACCTGAAGCTATTGAACAGCTTACCAAAGGGGTCGAAGATGGCGATAAAGCACAGATTTTATTAGGTGCGACCGGGACTGGTAAAACCTTTACTATCTCCAATGTAATTGCCAACGTTAATAAGCCGACCCTAATATTGTCACATAACAAGACTCTTGCTGGACAATTGTATGGAGAAATGAAAAAGTTTTTCCCTCATAATGCAGTCGAGTATTTTGTTTCCTACTATGATTATTATCAACCTGAAGCATATGTACCATCTAGTGACACTTATATTGAAAAAGATGCCTCCATTAATGATGAAATCGACCAACTGCGACACTCAGCTACCAGTTCTCTGTTGGAACGTAATGATGTTATCGTAGTGGCTTCTGTATCTAGTATTTTTGGATTAGGTTCACCGGCTGAATACCAAAATCACGTTATTTCTTTACGGACTGGACAGGAAATTTCTCGGGATCGGTTGTTGCGTGAATTAGTAAATATTCAATTTGATCGGAACGATATTGATTTTCAAAGAGGACGTTTTAGAGTACGTGGGGACGTTGTTGAAGTTTTCCCAGCTTCACGTGAAGAGAAAGCTCTACGAATCGAATTTTTTGGTGATGAAATTGACCGAATTCGCGAAGTCGATGCCTTAACAGGAGAAGTATTAGGTGATCGAGAACACGTCTCTATTTTCCCAGCGACCCACTTCTTAACAACTGAAGAAACAATGAAGGTTGCTTTGCCAGAAATTGAAGCAGACATGAAAAAGCAAGTTACTAAGTTTACTGAAGAGGGAAAATTATTAGAGGCAGAACGAATTCAACAACGGACAACATATGATATTGAAATGATGCGCGAAATGGGTTACACGAATGGTATTGAAAATTACTCCCGTTATATGGATCGTCGTAAACCCGGAGAACCGCCGTTCACGCTGATGGATTTCTTCCCGAAAGATTTCCTGTTAGTGGTAGATGAATCTCACCAAACGATGCCGCAAGTTCGCGGAATGTACAATGGTGATCGAGCACGTAAAAAACAATTAATTGATTATGGTTTTAGATTACCAAGCGCTCTAGATAACCGTCCTTTGAAGTTGGATGAATTTGAAAAACGGGTTCACCAAGTCATTTATATGTCAGCTACTCCAGGTCCTTATGAAGAGGCCCAAACTGACCACGTTGTTCAACAAATTATTCGACCAACTGGATTATTAGATCCAACCATTGAGGTTCGTCCAGTTATGGGACAGATTGATGATCTTGTTGGGGAAATTAATAAACGGATTGAGAAACATGAACGAGTACTAATTACGACATTAACTAAAAAAATGTCGGAAGACCTTAGTGATTATTTGAAAGATCTTGGCTTGAAGGTAAAGTATTTGCATAGTGATATTAAAACTCTTGAAAGAACCCAGATTATTCGTGATCTTCGATTAGGAAAATTTGATGTATTGGTTGGTATTAATCTGCTTCGGGAGGGGTTAGATATTCCTGAAGTATCACTGGTAGCCATCTTGGATGCTGACAAGGAAGGTTTCTTACGAAATGAACGTTCATTAATTCAAACGATTGGGCGTGCTGCGCGTAATGAACATGGGGCGGTAATTATGTATGCCGATACCATCACTGATTCGATGAAGGCAGCGATTGATGAGACCAAGCGGCGGCGGACAATTCAAGAGCAATACAACAAGGAGCATGGAATTGTGCCAAAAACCATTATTAAGCCAATTCAAGATGCTATTTCTGCTGTCAAGCCTGCAGAAAAGCAGGATGATGATCAAAGCGCAGAGTTCACTGATCAAGATTTTGCAAAATTATCTGCTAAGCAGCAGCAAGATATGATCGATGAATTAACAGAACAAATGCGATCAGCTGCTAAACGTCTAGATTTCGAACAAGCAGCAACGCTTCGTGACACTGTCATGGAATTAATCGCCAAAATGAAAGGTAAGAAGAAGCTTAAACAAGGAGGTAAGTAGTTCGTGGCAAATGATAAAATTATAGTTCATGGTGCTCGTTCACATAACTTAAAAAACATTGATGTCCAGATTCCGAAAAATAAACTAGTAGTAATTACAGGGCTTTCAGGATCTGGAAAAAGCTCACTAGCCTTTGATACCTTGTATGCAGAAGGGCAACGCCGTTATGTTGAGAGTCTTTCGGCATATGCACGACAGTTTTTAGGTCAAATGGATAAACCAGATGTTGATTCTATCGATGGTCTTTCTCCGGCTATTTCTATTGATCAAAAGACGACGTCGCATAACCCACGTTCAACAGTGGGAACCGTAACCGAAATTAATGATTTTCTCCGGTTACTATGGGCCCGTGTTGGTACTCCTATTTGTCCAAATGATAATATTCCTATTACCAGCCAATCTCCAGAACAGATGGTTAATCGAGTATTGGAATTGCCAGAGCGCACAAAATTACAAGTGTTATCACCTGTAGTTCGTGACAAAAAAGGGACCCAGAAAAAAGTTTTGGCTAAAATCAAACGTGAAGGATTTGTGCGGGTACAAGTAAATGGCGAAACTTATGATATTGAAGAGGTACCAGAGTTAGATAAGAATAAGAAGCACACGGTTAATGTCGTTGTTGACCGGATTATTGTTAAAGATGGTGTAAGGTCACGATTATTTGACTCATTTGAATCGGCATTGCGGCTAAGTGATGGCTATGCAATTGCGGATGTAATTGGTGGTGAGCCAATTCCTTTTTCTGAACAGTATGCATGTCCCATTTGTGGATTTACAGTTGGCGAACTTGAACCGCGCTTGCTTTCGTTTAATGCTCCCCTCGGTGCCTGTCCAGTTTGTGAAGGTTTGGGTTCTAAATTAGAAGTCGACATTGACTTGGTGGTCCCTGATAAAACAAAGACTTTGCGAGAAGGGGCGTTAGTTCCATGGAATCCAATTTCTTCTCAATACTATCCATCCATGCTGGAACAATTTTGTAAGTCTGAAAAGATTGATATGGATAAGCCATTTAATAAGTTAACTAAACGCCAGCGAGAAAAGATTTTATATGGTAATGGTGATAAACTATTCCACTTTCATTATGAAAATGATTTTGGAGGTGTCCGTGATGTTGACGTGCCATTTGAAGGGGTGGTGAACAACGTTTCGCGACGCTATAAGGAAACTAATTCTGACTTTACACGTGAACAAATGCGTAAGTATATGGCAGAATTACCATGTCCTGCTTGTCATGGGTATCGTTTAAATGAACAAGCGTTATCCGTTAAGATTGATGGCGAAAATATTGGAGAAATCTCTGCTTTACCAATCAGCAAAGCATTACCGTTCTTCAAAAATATTAAATTAGATGACCAAAAATCAGCAATTGCCAAGCCAATTTTAAAAGAGATTATCGATCGGTTAACTTTTATGCAAAATGTTGGTGTTGAATATTTAACACTAAGCAGGTCTGCGCGGACTTTATCTGGTGGTGAAGCTCAACGAATTCGGTTGGCGACCCAAATCGGCTCTAATCTATCAGGGGTAATGTATGTGCTTGATGAACCGTCCATTGGTCTTCATCAACGGGATAATGATCGATTAATAAACTCCTTGAAGAAAATGCGTGACTTAGGAAATACGTTGATTGTTGTAGAACACGACGAAGATACCATGCGTGCCGCAGATTATATTGTTGATATTGGACCTGGTGCTGGTGAAAATGGTGGTCAAGTAATGGCTGCTGGAACACCAAAACAGATTATGAGAAGCCGGAAGTCAATAACAGGACGGTATTTGTCAGGTAAGAAGTTTATTCCAGTCCCGGAGAAGCGTCGTCAAGGCAACGGCAAGTTTATTACTGTTAAGGGAGCTGCCGAGAATAACTTGAAAGATATTGATGTACGCTTTCCATTAGGCAAATTTATTTGTGTAACAGGAGTTTCTGGTTCTGGTAAATCGACGCTGGTTAATCAAATTTTGAAACGGATATTAGCTCAAAAGTTAAACAACAATTCTGCAAAACCAGGTAAATATAAATCTATCACTGGTGTTAATAATATTGAAAAGATTATTGATATTGACCAATCACCAATTGGACGAACACCACGGAGTAATCCGGCAACGTATACGGGAGTATTTGATGATATCCGTGAACTGTTTGCACAAACGAATGAAGCTAAAATGCGTGGTTACACAAAGGGACGTTTTTCCTTTAATGTTAAAGGTGGTCGATGTGAAGCGTGTCATGGTGATGGTATTTTAAAGATTGAGATGAACTTCTTGCCAGATGTTTATGTTCCATGTGAAGTTTGTCATGGTACCAGATATAATTCTGAGACTCTTGAAGTTCAGTACAAGGGAAAAAATATCGCAGAAGTACTTAATATGACCGTCACTGAAGCACTTGACTTCTTCAGTGCCATTCCAAAAATTCGCCGCAAGTTACAAACTATTCAAGATGTTGGCTTAGGTTATGTCCACTTAGGCCAACCCGCAACTACTTTATCTGGTGGTGAAGCGCAGCGGATGAAATTAGCCAGTGAATTGCATCGTCAATCCAATGGTAAGAGTTTCTATATTTTAGACGAACCAACTACTGGATTACATATGGATGACATCAAACGATTGTTAAATGTCTTGCAAAGGTTAGTTGATGCAGGAAATACGGTTTTGGTAATCGAACATGATTTAGATGTTGTCAAATCAGCCGATTGGCTCATCGACCTTGGACCAGAAGGCGGTGAAGCGGGTGGTTATGTTGTAGCTACTGGGACTCCCGAAGAAGTTGCTGAAGTCGAAGGAAGCTATACTGGAAAATACTTAAAGCCGATGCTTGAACGTGATCGTAAGTGGGCTGCTGAACGTCAAGCAAAAGGAAATTAAAGGATGGCTTAATTAAAAGATCATTGCTAAGTATCTACACGAATAGACCCGAAGAATTCGGATTTCCGAACGCTTCGGGTCATTTGTATTCTTGCAACTGTGTAGCAAAGTAGTCATTCAATTTTAAATAGCGGACATATTGAGATTGTTTTTGAACCATTTTATTCAGATCAGTTCTAAAATGACACGCCCGGTGTGTTACAATATAAAAGTATTTTGTTAAAGGAGGCATATCAATGTCCCAAAAATTGGAAGTGGTGATCATCACAGGAATGAGTGGTGCTGGTAAAACAGTTGCTGTTCAACTTTTTGAAGATCTCCGCTATTTTGTAATTGATAATATGTTGCCAACATTAGCTGATAAGTTTATTGATGTTATTCAGCAATCTAACGAATTTTCTAAAATGGCAATGGTGATGGACACGCGAGCAAAAGGATTTTATGATCAAGTGCTCCCGGTCATCAAAGAGTTGCGTAATCGCAGTGATATTAACACCAGGGTACTATTTTTAGATGCAACCAATGCAGAATTAGTCACTCGGTATAAGGAGACGCGTCGTGCCCACCCCTTAGCACAACAGGATGGGGTACTTGCTGGCATTGAACGTGAACGGAAACTTTTAGGAGAATTAGCATCACAGGCTGATGTCAAAATCGATACTACTAATCTGACCCCACGGAACTTAAGAACAAGGTTAACGGAAGTATTTAATAATGGTGAGGGCACTGAATTTTACGTAGATGTGATGTCATTCGGCTTTAAATATGGTTTGCCGTTAGACGCTGATATTGTGATGGATGTTCGGTTCTTGCCCAATCCTTTTTACATTCCTGAACTAAAACACTTAACTGGTAATGATAAGGCGGTCCAGGACTATGTACTGCAAAGCTCAGAAGCACAAGAGTTTTATAAGCATCTTTATTCACTGATTATGACCGCTTTGCCTGGATATATTAAAGAAGGGAAGACTAGTCTGACGATTGCCATTGGTTGTACTGGTGGGCAACACCGGTCGGTCACAATTGCAAACAAGTTGGCAGCTGACCTCAAAGCGGCACAGTATCTGGTGAATTCACATCATCGTGATGTGGATAAGGCACAATAAGGAGGAATCCAATGTTTCATAAACCAAAAATTGTGATTATTGGTGGCGGAACAGGTCTGCCCGTTATTTTAAGTGGACTACGTGATAAATCAGTAGATATCACTGCGATTGTAACGGTTGCAGACGATGGCGGATCTTCGGGGATCCTCCGTAATTATGTCAATGTCGTGCCACCTGGCGATATTAGAAACGCTTTAGTAGCCCTCTCTGAGTTGCCAAGTATTGAAAAAGATCTTTTTCAATATCGGTTTAAGAGTGCAGACAAATTTTTAGCTGGTCATGCGATTGGCAACTTGATTATTGCTGCGCTACAAGAAATGCGGGGGAATATTTTTGATGCAGTTCAAGAACTATCTGAACTGATGCGTATCCATGGACATATTTTTCCTGTTGCCAATGAACCATTAACGCTAAATGCAGAGTTTATGGATGGCTCAAAGTTGAAGGGTGAATCAGAAATTACAGCAGCACATAACCAAATAAAACGGGTTTGGGTAACTGGTGGTAAAGAAAATCAGGATCCTGAGGCCATGCACCAGGTTGTGGACGCCATTATGAACGCTGACCAAATCGTTTTAGGACCAGGAAGTTTGTTCACCAGCATTTTGCCTAATTTGATGATTAAAAACGTTGGCGAGGCCGTCAAGAAGACCAAAGCTGAAGTTGTTTATATTTGCAATATTATGACGCAAAAAGGTGAAACAGACCATTTTACCGATGCTGACCATGTCAGGGTCTTAAATCGCCACCTGGGTGAAAAAGTAATAGATACAGTGTTGGTTAATATTCAACCTGTACCAAAAGACTACATTAATTTTCAAGAATGGAATGAAATATCACAGCCCGTAACTCATGACTTTGCTGGTCTTAGAGAACAGGGATGTCGAGTAATTTCAGCTAATTTCTTACGGTTACGAGATAATGGTGCATTCCATGATCGTGACAAAGTTGTAAATGAATTAATTAATCGATTGCACGATGTGCATTCCGACTAAGAAAGGGTGATTGGATGTCCTATGCCAGTCAAGTTAAGAAAGAGCTTACCGGTTTAAAAGTCCATAAGGATAATGCTAAAGCAGAATTAATGGCATTAATCCGGATGAATGGCTCCATTGGGATTGCTAATCAGCAAATGGTGTTGAGTGTTCAGACCGAAAGTCCGGCAATTGCTCGGCGAATCTATTCATTATTAAAAGATTTCTTTCAGGTTGAATCAGACATTGTGGTTCGACGTAAAATGAAGCTTAAAAAAAATAATACCTACGTTGTTCGATTGCGATACCATGTTCAATCGTTATTAACGGAATTGGGAATTCTAGATGGCTTTCACATTATGGAACGGGTGCCAATGGAATTGTTAAAAGATGATTTAATGATTCAATCATACTTACGTGGTGCATTTTTAGCCGGTGGGTCAGTTAATAATCCTGAAACTTCGCGTTATCATTTAGAAATATATTCATTGTATGAAGAACATAATGAAATGATTGCTGAAATGATAAATCATTTTCAATTAAACGCTAGGACGACATCCCGGCGAAGCGGTTATATTGTTTATTTAAAAGAAGCGGAAAAAATTGCGGATTTTCTCCAATTGATAGGAGCTACTAACAGTATGTTAGAATTTGAAAATATTCGAATTGTCCGTGATATGCGCAATTCAGTAAATCGCTTAGTCAATTGTGAAAATGCAAATATGGATAAGGTGGTAAATGCAGCGAACCGTCAAGTTGAGAATATTCAATTTATTGATCGTCATGTGGGACTCAATAATATTCCAGAAAAATTGCGGGAAATTGCATTAACACGGTTATCGCATCCAGAGGTAAGTCTAAAGGAACTTGGGGAATTAGTTCCAGGTGGTCCCATTTCAAAATCGGGGGTCAATCATCGTCTGAGAAAATTAAATGCCTATGCGGATAAAATTCGTGAAGGAGAATAAAAAAGAGCTGCGGTTTAATATCGCAGCTCTTTTCTGTCTAATGAATTATTAATCAGCCTTAGGTTTATTTTCCATGATACCGTCTAGTAGACCATAATCAACAGCTTCTTGAGCAGTTAAGTAGTGATCACGCTCAGTATCACGATTAATCTTTTCAATTGGTTGACCGGAATTGTCTGCCAAAATTTGATTGATCATCTTACGAGTCTTCAAAATTTCGGTAGCAGCAATTTCAATTTCAGTTTGTTGACCTTGAGCACCACCAGATGGTTGGTGAATCAAGACTTGGGAATGAGGCAAACCAAAACGCTTACCCTTAGCACCGGATGATACTAGAACACTAGCCATTGATGCAGCCATACCAATAACAATGGTTTGTACATCGGCCTTAATAAAGTTCATAGTGTCATAAATTGCCATTCCAGAAGTGACTACACCACCAGGTGAGTTAATGTATAAGTAGATATCTTTAGTTGAATCTTGCGCATCCAAGAATAGAAGTTGCGCAACGATTGAGTTAGCCATATCGTCTTCAATTGGACCAGAAAGCATAATGATCCGGTCTTTAAGAAGCCGTGAGTAAATGTCATAAGCGCGTTCACCACGAGATGACTGCTCAATGACAGTTGGAACTAAATTCATAAAAATTGGCCTCCTTTTAGCACTTATTAGCGTTAATTGCTAACGTATGATTGTATTTTACCCTATAGGTCAAGAAAGGTCAAATAATAATCAATAAAAAAAGGACTTTAATATAAAAGTCCTTTAAAATAAACTATTTGTTTAAGTTTTTTGCAATGAGATCTAATTCAAGGTTTGCACATTCGTTATCTAATTGATCACGATCTTGATCAGGTTTAACCTCAAACATCTTAAATTTTAAATCTTGATTGGACATGATAATCCTCCATTAAAATTAATTATTAAATTGGTTTAATAAAGTGAATACCTTTATCTTTTGACACCATTCATATTATCCTAAATTGGTATAGGTGGCAAGAGGTTTTAATATTACAGTTTTGACAAACGTTTTCCATTACCGGTATAATCAAGAAAACAAAATCATTTATTATGGTTCTGAATGGAAAGGTTGCGATTTACACCACATTTAGTTATAATCGGAATGTTGATTATTAACGATAATAAAAAAGGAGGCACATTTGACATGCGTAAAGCACATCCACATGGCGTACAAGGCCGTCGCCCAATTGCTCCTAAGTACAAGCGGGCTTTAAAGGAAAAGAAGATTGAAGAAATTCGTAAGTGGGCAAAAGAAAAGCCAGCTGACGAAAAGTAATCTAAGAAAGGACCCTTTTGAGGGTCCTTTTTTGTTGTCTTGAAAATTTGAATTTGACCCACGTTTGACTCACGATAAAATAAAAAGGCCTTGATATATCACGGCCTAAGTCCAATATTAAATGCCCAAGGCAGGCACCAAAATAGCACCTTAAACGTTGATATATCAATGTTTTGTTCTGATTTGGTAGCAGTTTGGTAGCAAAAAATCATAGGTCAGCTAATTTGCTAATAATCAAAGTATCATTCTTTGCCTTGTACTCATCGATCAAATAAGAGTACACCCGTAGCGTAGTAGTGATATTAGAGTGTCCTAGACGCTTGCTGATTGCGTAAACATCGACACCTTGCCCGATCAGATAGGCAACATGAACATGACGTAGTGAGTAGAACGTGAAGTTTTGCTTTTTGATACCGACATGGTTCATAATACGGTGTAGACATTTATTTAAAGCGTTCGATGTTGGGATTGTTCCTAAACCATTCATAAAGACCATCGTTGAACCATTCGCCTTTAAATCTGAAAGATGTTTCAGTAATTCACGATTAACTTTAATCGTGCGGTTACTGGTAGAAGTCTTAGCAGGTTTAAAGGCTTTTTTAGTTTCATCCCATGACTTGTTGATGGTAATGGTGGAATGGAGGAAATCTATATCTTTCCAAGTTAAGGCTTGCACCTCAGCTTTTCGCATTCCTGTATAGATTGCCGTTAGTATCATGTAACGGCTGGTACTTAACGGATTTAGGTTCTGAATTACTGCATCTTTGAGCCTCGCTAATTCAGCACTGGTTAAGTATTCCACATTAACTTTTTTGGAGCGGTCATAAACCAGTTGAACGTTATGGGTAAAGTCCTTGGTAATAATATCATCATCAATTGCATACCCGACGCAACTTCTCAATGCACCATTAAGTTTAGTAACGCTATCCCTAGCATGATTAGCACCATACCAGTTAATAAAGCCTTGATAGTCAGAACGTCTAATATTAACCAACTTAGTATCATCAAAATAATCATGAATTGCCTTGCCGATGACTTTATAGCGGTTCTTAGTAACATCCGTGATATTTGATTGCTTGTAGAGCTTAAACCAGCGTTCATAATAAGCAACCAAAGTAATATCTTGTAAATCCATGTTCCGTTGATCAAGTTCTTTTTCTAAATCATTGCCCGCTTGTTGGGCTTGCCGTTTGAGCTTGAAAAGCCCCGCACTTTTAACGTGTCGCTTGCCGTGTTTGTCGTAGTAGGTAGCGTAACCATAATAGCCCTTGCTAACTTTTTTCGTATAACTCATTTTTTATCATTCCTTTTTTCGCACAGCTAACCAGCGCAGTGTTATTTATTTGAATGATATGGGGTCAGAATTGACCCGTGAGAGACTTTAAAGGGATAGACGGGTGGATTTATCGAAGCAGATATAAAACGGCTTAAAACACAATTATGAAACAATAATAACATCCACATTTATTGACCATTGAAATAAGTGTTTGGGTCAATATAGCCTTGTTGAATGCCTGTGACTGTTTGGTTTTCCCCTGTTGTCCGCATATTTTCAGGAGTAGACATAAGCGCCTGTTGAGCTGACATTCCATGTTGTTCTTTCCACAATGCAGGAGATACCCCGTATTTACGGGCGAAGTCATAAGCATCCGTTGCTGGTGGTAATTGACCGTTATTTTGTGACGCTTGCTGTTGTCCGTTGCTTGCTTGTGTTTGTTGCTGTTGGTTCTGTTGACTAGATGCACTTACAGCGGATGAACTACTAGCATGTTTACTTTTGTTAACCTTTTTTGAGCGTTTAGCTTTCTTGTGGTGTTTAACCACCTTTGAGCTAGATGCTTTACTACTTGAACTTGCTTTCTTGTTGGAGTTGCTACCGCAAGCCGTCAAAGACAGACCTGCAAGGGCAACGGCGCATATTAAACTAATCTTTTTCATGGTCTGATACACTTTCTTTATTCACAACGTTTAATAATTTGGTTAATGTTTTGTCAATTTTTACAGCCTGAGAAAACTGTAAATCTTTTGTATCGTCAAATATGAAGTCGTTTTTATCAAGAAAAGTTACTAGTTCTCCAATTTTATTAATTATTTCATGCTTTTTATGGGATAAATTAAATTCATCCGTCTTTTGAGGAATACTTTTATTAAGAAAATTTTTTAAAGATAATAAGATGTTAACCATACGCATCTTTTCATGGTCGGTTAAGTCATTTTGCTTATTATTAGTAAACGTTTTTTGAAAATCACCTAATGCGTTAGAAAAAATTTGAACAGCGTCATCATCATAAGAACTAATCCACCCACCAGTATTGTTATAATCTGTTACTCCTTGTAAATAAGAAACTGAAACATGAAAAAAATTTGCTAATTTTATCCATGTCTTTAAAGGTGGTTCTCGCAATGCTTTTTCATAATAAGCAATAGCTTGCTCTGAAACACCTAACAATTTTGCTAAATCTTTTTGGGTTTTATGTTGTGACAATCGAATCTCTTTAATTCTGTTGTTATTCATTCGTTCCTTTTTATTTTTGGACAACACACACACCACTCTTTCATTCAACAATGATAATACCAATTTTTATTATATACAACAAATAGTTGACCCAACAAATAGTTTGGTATATATTAAAATCACAAGTCAACAAATAGTTGGCTATTATTTTTGTGTTAATACCCAACTATTCGTTGGCATAGAAAGGTGGTGACTTTATGTTTCTTAGTGACCAACAAGTCATAGCGATTAAACGTAAACGTGGTGAACTTAACTTATCCACCGTAGCGTTAGGGCGTGAGCTTGGATTAAGTCGGTGGACGCTGGACAACATTTTCAAGCGTAACCATCGTAAGGTGACACCAGCTACTTATAAGAAATTAAGCGACTGGTTAATTAACGAGTATGCGACTAATGATGAAATAGAAAGTCGTTTAGTCGCAACGCAGGACAAATAAAAACCATCCACTCAAACGGATGGCAAGAACGTTAAATTTTTTTGGAGGTATTTAATCATGGAAAACACACAAAACATTGTAATTTTGTCACAAGGCGACCAAGTTTATTGCGAAAAGGCAGTTTATACAGCTACTAAAAAGGGGCTGGAATTAACCAAGCTACTGGATAACAAGGACGGTCAAAACAAGATTTTTGCTAACCGTAAAGCTGACGGCAAGAGCATTCTACCGCTTGCGGGTAATGAAAAGATCAGTTACGCAGGCGAAGGGTATTTATTTGTACAAGTTGATCCATCAATTGCCAATTCGCATGTTCTGGTATGGAATGATGGTTTACAAATTGCCCTTAATGAAAGACGCACCAAAGATGATTTTGCAATTATTGGTTCTCAAAAATAAGGCGGTGTTAATCGTGATTGATGTAAAAGATATTGCACTAACTGAAAGTGATCGTAACGAAGCAAAGCATGTACTACATGTTTTTCAATCTGGAGGGGCAAAAGTTCCATTTCTGAATAGATATGATCAACACACGATAGATTTAGCAATCAAGATCATTAACAAGCTACTGGAACCAAAACCGCACCCCATTATCACGGTTTCACTTGATGAGTTCTTTACAAGATGGGGATAAAAGAAAGTGAGGTAGTCGAAGATGGAATTTACTTTTACCATTCCCGACAGCGCTTTACAAGACGCATTGACGGAGCGCATGAAAAGCTATAAACCAGTTGACCCATTCCCCATAATCATGGACAAAAAGACCGCATCTAAATTTTTAGGATGTGGACGGGCAACGCTTGATAAATGGATTAAAGAGTATGACGACTTCCCTGTTGCGGTAATTGGCGGTAGCTATCGTTTCACTAAGTCAGATTTAGAGCAATGGGTCAAGTCACGCAGTCAGGAACATAGTCATTAATAACCATAGCTAACCAGCGTAGTGTTATGTATTTGAATGGGTGGACATGATGAGAACACAAATACGGAATGATTTAAATTTATGTATGGATATTGAACTGACAAAGAATGGGGCTTTGCTACTCTGGATCATTTTAAACGTGATTATCGGGGCGTATTTAAGCCTGTACGCTGTTTTAGCAGTTCATGTTGTAGAAATACTAAGGTGGTTTAAAAACAACTGGAGAATTGAAATTAAGGGGGTCAACGAATGAGTGAGGAGCAATTAACATTATTCAAGTTGCCAACGATTGATCAGCAAGCAGTCAAAGATGAAACCAATATCGAACGTAAGGTATTAAGGCTGCTGCCTTATGGGTCAGAGAACCCCATATCACGGAGCAGGGTTGCGGATGCCTTAGGGGTTGATGTAAGAGCCGTTAGCAATATCATTGTCCGATTGACGAATGAGGGCGTGCCAATTGGAATGGATAATGGCTATTACTTGATCAGCACCGAAGAGGAGTTGCAGCGTACTTACACTAACATCCGAGCCTCTGGATTTTCGATGATGCTGAGGGCGGAACGCTTGAAACAGAATTACTACAATCAATTTAAAGACACAAAAAAAGCCGTTCATGCTGACTAACTACCACATCAAACAGCAGGAACGACTTGAAAAAATATTTTCATAAAGCGGGCTTTTAGTTGGCTCGCTTTATTCATATTATCAGAATTTAGAACTCTAGTTAATTGATAAGGTGAATAAATTATGAGTAACGGAGAAGGAATAAAATTAAAAACGCCCATAGTCAAATTGCCGTTGGCGTTAGTTCAAAGTAGTAAACCATCATCAGCTATCTTGTATGCAAAATTATTGGCGCTTAATCGTAAATTCAAAACAATTAACGCAAGTAGACGAACCCTTGCGGAGTATCAGAATTGCGGTGTTGATTACATTAGCAGACAAGTGCAAGAGTTATCTAATTTAGGGTGGGTCGCTGTTGAATATAATCATGCTGATGGTAAAACCAATTGGCAAATTTTCCCGTTGGCAAGGAACAAGAAACCATATTTATCAGTTCCTTATCAGATATTGAATGATGTTCAACAGGGGATTTTGAACTACCGTGAAGCTATAATCTGTAGTCTAATATATGATGATGCTTTCAAGAATGGGAAACGTCAAAGCACCTTGTCTAACCAAAAAATGGCTTTGATACTGAATCTGAGTGAACGTTCCATCAAACGGAATCTAAAACAATTGTACCAAAAAAGTTATGTATTCTACTTACCAAGTGAGAATCATCAAAGATCATTAGAACTTAACATTAATTATCAATCAGAAAAAGAAGTTCCCGAATTTTTTAACGAAGTAAATAAAATTTACTAAGGTATTTATTATTTTAAATACGGTATTTAATTTTCAAGTTAAGGGTGACAAATAGTACAACAGGGGGTGTCATTTTGTACAGCAGGGGGTGACAAATAGTACAACTGGGGGGTGACATTTAGTACGACCAATAATAAGTATTTAAATAAGGTCACAGGACTAAAAATAAGGTTGTTCCCTGGTGGTCACAACTAAGAATAAGGTCATGCTTTGACAAGCACGACTGAAGAGCCGTTGACTGAAAAGCCGTTCATGGGGAATCCGTTATCATGTTTGAGCTGGTAAGCAGTTAATAAGGGCGGTTAGGGCGCACATAAAAAGCAGACATTTCAGACACCCTAAAAAAGAGAGGTAATAATATGAGTTGGTATCGTGGTAGATGGACAACTAGCAAACGTTCATTAATGGACTGGATGGCAGAAAGCAAGAAAGACTATTATTTCCGAGTACACAACAAGGACAAAGCGGATGTAAGTGTAATTGATTTTGTGTTCAGCGACCAAGTAAAGAAAGACAGGCGCTTGTATTGTTCATCCGCTTTACTGTATCAAACGTATGTAGAGTATTGTCAGCAACAAGGTACCACACCATTAAATAACCATGAATTTAAAAGGAATATGCAACTACTCGGCTTTGTTTATCAAAAACACCATCGCTTCTATGCAGGTTACTATCAAAACAAGGTAACGACCGCATATAAAAACATTGGAATTGTTAAGCAATAAATATTCCATTGCTTTCACAATTATTAAAATCATGGTAAACGTTGATTTAATAGTGTATAGCTTGAAAATGGAAGTCACAAAATTGCACATTATCGGGGCTTTTTGTAGTTATTGAAATGCTAAGAAATGTTAAGGTTATTAGGGTATTTGTAGTTAAATAGAGGTGGTAAAACTTGGTACTGTTTTTTGATGGTTCGTTATGGTGGTTGCTTGCTTTATTGGCAACCGTGATTGTTGGTTTAGTGATAATTAAGCACCATAAAAGTAGGAAAATGTAGGAACATTAAGCGGAAAAGGGGAAACAATCGTAGTTACTAATCATTGCTTTTGTTTGGTTAAGCGTGATTGCTGATATAACAACATTAGGCGGATGAATTAAGCGCAAAAATACGCAAGATTCACCGCCTTTTTAGATGGTATTTTGTACAGTCAGAACCTGTAAAAACCTCACATTGTTAGCATATTCGTAGTTAAAAACGTTGGTAAAAGTTGGTAATCATCCGCTTGTTGTCATTCATCATAAAATGCAAAGAAACCCGCACTATTAAGGCAATAGCACGGGTATAAAGTGAGGATTATTTTGTTTGCTTTCATATTGGTAAATAGTTCTATTATTTTCCAGTGGAGAACTATGGACTAATTCAACGCACTAAAAAAGCCCCGTACACAAAAGTACAGCGCTGAAAGTCAGACGAGAAACGGTGTACGCTATTGAGTTCGCAAGATAAGCAGTGCTTATTGTTTGCCATAACAATGACACGTTATCCATTTACACAATCTTGTTTATTGAAATTGTATCATAAATAAAAAAGTCACCATTTATAGGTGACTTCCGTTGATAAATAAGCAAGTCTATTATAGCACCAACAAAAAACGGCACCAGTCAACGACTAGCACCGCTTAACCATCAAGAATTGAGTTGATGAAACCCTGATTTTTATTATAGCAAACATCCGTTTGACGGGTGGTTACTATGACTTAGTCTTTTTGCATATTTTTCAGCTACTAAAAGGGGCGTGTTTTATGAAAGCAGATAAGCAAACGAATGCAATTAAAAAGTTTTTCAAGAATGACTATCACAGTATTTATTTACGTTCTGGAGTATGGGCAAAACAGGGAATTGAAAACCGAAGAGCCGAAACCAAGCAATGTTTAAAGTGCTTTTTAGCGATTGAGCAGGCAATAGGCGGATGCACACCAGATCAACAAAAACTCATTGAGTATCGGTATTTAGAGCAACAACAAGGGCAACATGTAATTAAAATGCTAAATATTAGCAAGTCACAATACTATGTACACGAACGAGAAGCATTATTAGAGTTTAGTAGCCAATTAAAACAAGTTTATCCCGCCTTGTTTGATGCAATCATGGAGCAAGGTTATTAATCAGTGTTGTTTTGTGGTGTTAAATGACTAGAAAATAATCCTATATAATAGGTAGATAGAACACCAATAAACAGTATAGAGCATATTTTGGTAGCAATTGGTAGCAAAAATAAAACCACCTTCAAAATGAAAGTGGTCTAAGCGCTGGTTAGAAGCGGTTTTTGATGTTCAATTTTGGTAGCAGTTTGGTAGCAGAATTTAAAAATAATGGTGTTTTAGGGTGTTTTGGCAAAAATAAAAATGCCTTAATACCAACGATTAAGACACTTTAGAACTTGGTAAAATAGTACCAGAATGCCCAAGGCAGGATTCGAACCTGTACATGGTAAACCATACAACGACCTGAACGTTGCGCGTCTGCCAATTCCGCCACTTGGGCATGAAATGCGCTCCCAGGGAGTCGAACCCTGATCTCGAGAACCGGAATCTCACGTGCGATCCATTACACTAAGAGCGCTTAACAACAAATATATGTTATCGAATTCAAACTAAAATTGCAATACTTTTTTTAAAATTACTAAACAGCTGTTAGACAAGATATATACATTTTTAAATTTTAGTAATATAGACATCATAAAAATTATCGAGTATCATAAACACGTAACAAAGTACGTTAATTTTTAATCTGTACAATCTAATTTTCAGTGTTAAAATAATATACGTACATTTAACTATATGTTTTCCTAAAGGAGGAATTTGCAGTATGACTGTAAAGATTGGTATTAATGGTTTTGGCCGTATCGGTCGTTTAGCATTCCGTCGTATCCATGAATTGGGTGCTAAGGACATTGAAGTTGTAGCCATCAACGATTTGACTACTCCTGCAATGCTTGCTTACCTTTTGAAGTATGACTCAACTCATGGTAAGTTCCCTGGTGAAGTTTCTGCTACCGACACTGGTATTGTTGTTGATGGTAAGGAATACCCAGTTTACGCAGAACGTGATGCACGTAATATTCCTTGGGTTAAGAATGATGGTGTTGACTTTGTACTTGAATGTACTGGTTTCTACACTTCTGCTGAAAAATCACAAGCTCACTTGGACGCTGGTGCCAAGCGTGTTCTGATTTCTGCACCTGCTGGTAACATCCCAACTGTTGTTCCTGGTGTTAACCTTGATACTTTGAAGGCTGACGACAAGATCGTTTCAGCTGGTTCATGTACTACTTCTTGTCTTGCACCAATGGCTTACTTCCTTAACAAGGACTTTGGCATCAAAGTTGGTACTATGACAACTATTCACGCATTTACTTCAACTCAAGCAATTCTTGATGGTCCTCGTGGTAAGAAGATGCGTAACAACCGTACTGCTAGTGTAAACACTATTCCTCACTCTTCTGGTGCTGCTAAGGCTATTGGTCTTGTTATCCCAGAATTGAACGGTAAGCTTTCTGGACACGCACAACGTGTTGGTGTTGTTGACGGTTCATTGACTGAACTTGTTTCTATCTTGGACAAGAAGGTTACTGTTGACGAAATCAACGATTCTATGAAGAAGGCAACTGCAGGCAACGATGCCTTTGGTTACACTGAAGACCCAATTGTTTCAACCGACATTATCGGTTCAACATACGGTTCAGTATTTGATCCATCACAAACTGAAATCATGGAAGGCGACGATGGTTCACAATTAGTTAAGACTGTTGCTTGGTACGACAACGAATACGGTTTCACTTCAAACATGATCCGTACTTTGCTTCACTTTGCTACTCTGTAAGCAAAATTAAGTACTAACTAAAAGGTGGGAGGAGGAAACTCCTCCCACCTTTTTGACAGAAAGAGGAGAATTAATTATGGCTAAGATGACTGTTGAAGATCTTCCATTAGAAGGTCAAAAGGTTTTAATGCGTGTTGACTTTAATGTACCAATTAAGGACGGCGTAGTAGGCGATGATAACCGGATTGTTGCCGCATTGCCAACAATTAAGTACGTTATTGATCACAATGGTAAGGCAATTCTGTTCTCACACCTAGGACGGATCAAGAAGGAAGAAGACAAGCCTGGTCTATCCATGCGACCAGTTGCTGAACGTCTTTCCAATCTTCTTGACAAGCCAGTAACATTTGTTCCAGTTACTGAAGGAAAGCAATTAGAAGATTCCATCGACAAAATTAAAGATGGCGATGTTTTGATGGTTCAAAACACTCGTTATGAAGATGTTAAAGATGGTGAAAATGTTAAGCGTGAATCAGGTAATGATCCTGAATTAGGTAAGTACTGGGCATCATTGGGTGATGTTTACGTTAACGATGCCTTCGGTACTGCCCACCGTAAGCACGCCTCTAACGTAGGAATTGCTCAAAACATCGGTGATGGTAAATCCGGAGTTGGTTTCTTAATGGAAAAGGAAATCAAGTTCTTAGGAAATGCCGTTGATAATCCAGTTCGTCCATTTGTTGCCATTTTGGGTGGTGCAAAGGTTTCTGATAAGATTGGTGTTATTGATCACTTATTAGATAAGGCTGATAAGATCATCATTGGTGGTGGAATGGCCTACACATTCTTTGCTGCCAAGGGCATTAAAATTGGTAATTCTCTAGTTGAAAAAGATAAGATTGATGTTGCTAAGGACATCATGGAAAAGGCTGGAGATAAGCTTGTATTACCAGTTGATAGTGTTATTGCTGATGCGTTTAACAATGATGCTAACACTAAGGTAGTAGAAGGCGACATTCCTGATGGCTGGATGGGCTTAGACATTGGTCCAAAGTCAATTGAAGAATTTGAAAATGTTTTGAAAGATGCTAAGACTGTTGTGTGGAATGGTCCTATGGGTGTCTTTGAAATGCCAAACTTTGCTAAGGGTACATTAGCAATTGGTAAGTTCTTGGGTGACCTTTCAGATGCCACAACAATTGTCGGTGGTGGTGATTCCACTGCAGCTGCTAAGCAACTGGGAATTGCAGATAAATTATCCCACATTTCCACTGGTGGTGGTGCTTCATTAACATACCTTGAAGGTAAGGTTCTTCCAGGAATTGACGCAATTTCTGACAAGTAAACAATAATGATGAGGAGGTAAGAATGAACGAGAGTTTATATTACCTCCTTTTATGTCTAATAAATCATTAAAGGAGAAATTGCTAATGAGATCACCAATTATAGCTGGGAACTGGAAAATGAATAAAACGGTTGATGAAGCTGTTGAATTTGTTGATCAAATTAAAAATGACTTACCAGACCCTAAAGTACAAGAAACAATTCTGGCAGCGCCGACGATTGCTTTAGTACCGATGGTCAAAGCCACTGCAGGTACGCCTTTAAAGATTGCCGCAGAAAATTGTTACTACAAGGATGCAGGAGCCTATACAGGAGAAACTAGTCCAACTAGTTTATATAGTGCAGGAGTTCATCATGTTATATTGGGGCATTCTGAACGGCGGCAGTTATTTAATGAAACCGATGAATTAATTAATTTAAAAGTTCATGCAGCTTTAGATGCCGGTTTATGTCCAATTGTTTGTTGTGATGATACGATGGGACGTCGAGTTGCAGGCAAAAAAGTCCATTGGGTAGTTAGTCGTATTCTTGCTGATTTGAAGGATCTTAAACCAGAAAATGTCAATAAAGTTGTAATTGCCTATGAACCAAGTTGGGCCATTGGAACTGGAGAAAGCATGGATCCTGCCGAAGCTGAAGAGGGCTGCTACTTAATTCGCCAGACGATTGCAGATATGTATGGTGAAGAAACTGCTGACCAAATGAGAATCCTATATGGTGGGAGTGTTAATACCCAAAATGTTAACAAATTAATGGCCAGCCAAGATATTGATGGGATACTAGCAGGTGGTGCTAGTCTAGACCCAGTGACCTTTTTAAAATTGGTTAACCACTAATTATTTAGACTTGTTTTAGGGTTCACAAAATAATACAATGGAAGCTGTAAGCATAAAGCTTTCCAATTTATTCTGGAGGAGAGAAATAAAATGTCACTTATTACAGATATTTATGCTCGTGAAGTCCTTGACTCACGTGGAAACCCAACTGTTGAAGCTGAAGTTTATACTGAAGCTGGCGGAGTAGGCCGTGGAATTGTTCCATCTGGTGCTTCTACCGGTGAACACGAAGCTGTTGAACTTCGTGACGGTGATAAGAACCGTTTTGGCGGTAAGGGTGTATTAAAGGCCGTTGCTAACGTTAACAACGTTATTGCTAAGGAAATTGTTGGTATGGAAGTTACTGACCAAATTGCTATTGATAAGGCAATGATTAAGTTGGACGGTACTCCAAACAAGGGTAAGTTAGGTGCAAACGCCATCTTAGCCGTTTCATTAGCTGCTGCACGTGCTGCTGCTGATGAATTACAAGTTCCTTTATACAATTACTTAGGCGGCTTCAATGCTCATGTTATGCCAACCCCTATGATGAACGTTATCAATGGTGGTGCTCACTCTGATAACAAGGTTGACTTCCAAGAATTCATGATTATGCCTGTTGGTGCTCCAACTATTCGTGAAGCTATTCGGATGGGTTCCGAAACTTTCCATGCTTTAAAGAAGGAATTAGAAGATGCTGGCAAGGTAACTTCTGTTGGTGACGAAGGTGGTTTTGCACCTGACTTTGCAAACAATGAAGAACCATTTGAATTCTTAATCAAGGCAATTAAGGATGCTGGTTACAAGCCAGGTAAGGACGTAGCTATCGCCTTTGACGTTGCTGCTTCAGAATTATGGAATGATGATGACAAGAAGTACAAGCTTCGTTGGTCAACTGGTGAAGAATTTACAACTGAAGAATGGATCGATTACCTTTCAGGAATTATCGAAAAGTACCCAGTTGTATCTGTTGAAGACCCAATTGATGAAAACAACTGGGATGACTGGGTAACCATTACTAAGAAGCTTGGTAAGAAGGTTCAATTAGTTGGTGACGACTTCTTCGTTACTAACACTGATTACTTAGCTAAGGGTATTAAGATGGGTGCCGCAAACTCTATCTTAATCAAGCTTAACCAAATTGGTACTTTAACTGAAACTGTTGAAGCTATTGAAATGGCTAAGGAAGCTGGTTACACTGCGATCGTTTCACACCGTTCTGGTGAAACTGAAGATACCACTATTGCTGACTTAGTTGTTGCTACAAATGCAGGACAAATCAAGACTGGTTCTATGAGCCGGACTGACCGTCTTGCTAAGTACAACCAATTAATGCGGATTGAAGATAACCTTGGCGATGTTGCTAAATACAAGGGTATTCGTTCATTCTACAACTTAAGCGAACAAGCTAAGTTAGACATTGAAAATCGCTAATTAAATGGTGATAGTCTATTGAAAAGGCTCGGTAGTAATACCGGGCTTTTTTGAATATCAATTAAAAATTTCTCATTGATTTTTTATTTGGGCTTCTTTATAATAACTCCAGATTATTAAAGGAAGTGAATTGGTTAATGAGTAAACATGATGCTCCAGAATTGTCTCGGACTATGACAGCTGGACAAATGGAAATGATTTCGTTAGGTGGTGCGATTGGTGTCGGACTGTTTATGGGATCTACATCAACCATTAAGTGGACTGGGCCGTCTGTACTGCTTGCGTACGCTTTTGTCGGTTTGATTCTGTATATCGTGATGCGTGCACTAGGAGAAATGATTTACATTAATCCAGGGACAGGTTCATTTGCTGATTATGCAACCGAATATGTTCATCCATTGGCTGGTTACCTTGCTAAGTGGGCGAACGTGTTTGAATATATTGTTGTTGGAATGTCAGAAGTTGTTGCAGCAACAGAATATCTCAAATATTGGTGGCCACATTTAAACACCTGGTTTGCTGGAATTATTATTATTGTCTTCCTAGTATTAGCAAACCTAGCGAGTGCAAAAGCATATGGATCTCTAGAATTTTGGTTTGCGATGATTAAAGTGGTTACCATTATCATGATGATTTTACTTGGATTTATGGTAATTTTCTTCGGCTTTGGTAATGGTGGTCATCCAACTGGCTTTTCTAACTTATGGGCCCATGGTGGTTTCTTTACTGGCGGAGTTAAAGGATTCTTTTTCTCAATGTCGATCATTGTCGGGTCATATGAAGGAATCGAATTACTCGGTATTTCTGCCGGAGAAGTTGCTAACCCACAAAATGCAATTGTTAAGTCAGTGAAGTCAGTTCTATTGCGTATCCTGATCTTCTATGTTGGTGCGATCTTTGTTATTGTTACTATTTATCCTTGGAATAAGTTAAGTGCTGTGGGTTCACCTTTTGTTTCCACTTTTGCTAAAGTGGGGATTACGGCTGCAGCATCAATTATCAATTTTGTGGTGCTAACAGCTGCACTTTCAGGGGCAAATTCAGGGATTTATAGTTCTAGTCGAATGTTGTTCAAGCTGGCCCATGAAGGGGATGCTCCGAAAATTTTTGGAAGACTATCAAAGCGAATTGTTCCAGATGCTGCCATTTTAGGGATTTCTGGAGGAATTCTGATTGGTTTTCTTCTGAATATGATTGCAACCATGTACAACAAATCTACGTCTGATTTGTTTGTTGTTGTGTTCAGTTCCTCTGTACTGCCGGGAATGATCCCATGGTTTGTTATTTTATTGGCTGAATTGAAATTCCGTCATAATAATCCTGAATTGATGAAGGAACACCCATTTAAGCTTCCTTTATATCCATTATCAAACTACTTTGCATTTGTGATGCTAGTCGTTATTGTAATTTTTATGTTTATTAATCCTGATACACGGGTATCTGTAATTGTTGGAGCGGCGGTATTGATTATCGCTACTATTGTTTACTGCTTACGTCATAAATCGACATTATCAAGTCGCTAAAGTTTAAGAGATTGTGGTACACTCTAGAAAGACTGAATTTTTTGGAGTGGCAATGTTGAAAGTACTACATTTTGGAAAATTAAACTTTAGTAATATTAGACAGATTGGACGGGCAATCATCATTGGGATAGCTACTGGTTTAGTAGTAAGTGTATTTCGCTTAACCATCCAGTATGCGCTCTCTTGGGTGACTGCCTGTTTTCGCTTTTTTCACCACCAGCCGATATGGTTAATTCCATGGACAATTGGCTCCATAATTTTAGCTTTAATTTTAGGAAAAATGTCACAAAAAAATCCTAATATTAAAGGGTCTGGGATTCCACAAGTTGAAGGACAACTAACAGGTCAATTTGATGAAGAATGGTGGCCAGTATTGTGGCGTAAATTTGTTGGCGGGATCTTTAGTATTGGTTCTGGATTATTTCTGGGTCGGGAAGGGCCTTCTATTCAATTAGGTGCTACTATTGGACAAGGATTTGCTGAGTTTAACCAAGTTACTAAAATTGAAAAACGGGTTGGAATAGCATCTGGAGCGGCTGCTGGATTGTCCGCAGCTTTTAATGCTCCTATTGCGAGTTCAATGTTTATTTTAGAAGAGGTATACCATAACTTTTCACCTTTGGTGTGGTTATCAGTATTTATAAGTGCTGTCTGTGCAAACGGGGTTTCCATGTCATTCTTTGGATTAAGGCCGGATCTTGATTTGCCACACGAAGTGTTATTCCCTGCTAATCAGTACGTTCACTTAATAATATTGGGAATTATTTTAGGCATTTTGGGTCGCGTCTATCAGTACGTGATTTTAAATTTAGGAACGTGGAGCCGTAAAGTAACCTGGTTTAAACCAAGTTGGTATCCATTGGTACCGTTCCTGTTAGTAATTCCAATTGCTTGGTTCTGGCCGGTAACACTAGGCGGTGGGAATAATCTAATTATTTCATTACCCAAATTGCCACTTTCAATCCCGCTATTATTTAGTTTCTTGATTTTGCGGTTTGTCTTTTCAATGATTAGCTATGGTTCAGAAATTCCTGGAGGAATCTTTTTGCCCATCCTAACTTTAGGTGCTGTAATTGGTGCGTGCTACTGTGTCACAATGATTTCTCTTGGATTGGTACCTAAAGAATACCTAGATAATTATGTGATTTATGCGATGGCAGGTTATTTTGCTTGTATTTCAAAAGCACCTTTTACCGCAATTTTATTAATTACTGAGATGGTTGGTTCAATGACGCACCTAATGCCGCTAGCGGTAGTTGCGGTGACAGCTTACGTCATTAATGACATTCTTGGTGGTTTACCAGTTTATATGGCAATGTTTAATAATTTTATTCACCGTAGTCCAAGAAAAGAGCTTGTAGGAATGACTCAAATGACTGTTTCCATTTTTGCAGGGTCACGATTAGATGGGTGTTTAATTAAAGATTTTAACTGGCCACAAGGTAGCCTGGTGTTGGCGATTTACCGTGGTGAAGAGGAATTAGTGCCACGTGGTATGACTAGACTGCAGGTCGGTGATACGTTAGTTATCCAGTTAACCGGGCACCATCACTTAACTAACCAGCACGTTATTAATGAGGCCGCTCATTACGGGAAAACTAGTCAAAGTAAATAGAGTATGTTATCATTAAATAGTTATATAGTGGGAAATTAGGAGGAAAGATTTTGCAAAATACGTTAATGACCCTCTTCTTAATTGACTGCGTCGTTTTGATCGCATGTGTTATGATGCAGCCAGCCAAGAATGATAATGATGCCATGTCTGCCTTAACGGGTGGTGCAGGTGATCTTTTTTCACGTCGCAAAGCACGAGGCTTTGAGGCTGTTATGCAAATCGTAACTACAATTGTAGGTGCCATATTCTTTATTTTGGCATTAGCATTGGTTTACGTTTCTGCACACTAAAAACACAGGAGAGGCTGAGAAATGACGGTTGTTATTTCGCAGCCTTTTGTTTTATTTAAAAACGTATAGGAAGGAAAAATATGACAGAATTAAAAGCTAAGATTTTAGCGGATCTGGAAGAAAATCCCACCATCAGTTTATCAGCAGAAAAAATTGCCAGAAAGTTGAACATGACAGATGCGGAGGACTTTACTCCGATTGTTCAATCATTAGCTCAATTAGAGCGTGAGGGCAAAGTAGAAGTAACGGATAGTGGAGAATTTAAGCTAGTCCCGCAAAAACAGTTAATTACTGGAGCTTTTCATGGTAATAGCAAGGGATTCGGGTTTGTAGCATACGATGACAGCATGCCAGATATCTATGTTAATCCTGATCATACTAAACATGCTTTATCAGGGGATGAAGTACAAGTAAAGATTCTTCGTGCAGGTGATCCCCGGTCTGACCAGGGCCCTGAAGGACAAGTTGAAGAAATTATTGCCCATCATTATGATCACGTAGTTGGTGAATTTAAAAACCTAACGATGGGTAATTATATCGGCGAAATCATTTTGAAGGATAAGAAACTGAGTCACTTAAAGTTCTATGTATCTGATAAGGGATTGCATCCTCAAGATGGTGAAATTGTAACGGCAACGATTGAGAATTACCCTACTGACGATTCTCCAGAAGTGTTAACAGGGGCAGTCACGGAAGTAGTTGGTGATAAAAATGAACCAGGCATTGATATTTTATCTGTGGTTTATGCTCATGATGTTCCCCATGAATTCCCTAAGGAAGCAATGGACCAGGCTAATCAAATTCCATTAAAAGTGCTTCCTGAAGAGAAAAAAGGCCGTAAAGATATCACTAATCAACCATTAGTGACCATTGATAGTATTGAGTCCAAAGACTTGGATGACGCCGTTGTTGCTTGGAAAATGGATAATGGTCATTACCACTTAGGGGTACACATCGCTGATGTTAGCCACTATGTGCAACCTGGTACGCCATTAGATGATGAGGCATTTAAACGTGGAACGTCAGTATATTTGACTGATCGGGTAATTCCAATGTTGCCACGTCGGTTATCTAACGGAATTTGTTCATTAAATCCAAACGAAGAACGATTAGCAATGTCATGTGAAATGGAAATTGACGAGCAGGGAAATGTTGTTAAGCATGAAATTTTTCCTAGTGTTATCAAATCACATGCACGAATGACATATAAGGCTGTTAATAAGATTTTAGAATCCAATGATCAGCAAACTAAAGAGCAGTACAAGGAACTAGTGCCAATGTTCCAAACGATGGCTGAATTACATAAAATCTTGTTAAAACACCGTCATCGTCGTGGGGCAATTGATTTCGAAGCACCAGAGGCCAAAATTATTGTTGATGAAAATGGTCATCCAACCGACATTCAACTTCGTGAACGTGGCTTGTCAGAACGAATGATTGAATCATTTATGCTAGCTGCTAACGAAACAGTTGCCGAGCATTTTGATCATCTTCATGTCCCATTTTTGTACCGGATTCATGAGAAACCAGATGGTGATCGGATTAAAGATTTTGCCGATTTTTTAAGTGCTCTTGGGATTGAAATGAAGGGTGACTTAAATAATGTTAAGCCAAAGATGCTGCAAAGGGTATTGAAGCAGGTGGCAGGAACCCCCGAAGAAGAAATGGTTCAAGTCATGATGTTGAGAAGTATGCAACAAGCCAAGTACTCTGCTGACGAATTAGGTCACTTTGGTTTAGGCGCTGAGTATTATACACACTTTACTTCACCAATTCGTCGTTATCCTGACACAACTGTTCATCGTCTTATTAAGTGGTATCGTGATCATGGTACTAATGAGTCTGCTAAGGCAAAATATCGTGATAAGTTGCCGGAAATTGCAGAACATACTTCCGTTACTGAACGGCGGGGAATCGATACTGAACGTGATGTTGATAGCATGAAGAAGGCCGAGTATATGGAAGACCATATCGGTGAAACATTTGACGCTGTTGTTAGTTCAGTGATGAAATTTGGTTTATTTGTGGAATTACCTAATACTGTTGAAGGTTTAATTCATATTAGCGCAATGAATGATGACTATTATGAATACGTTGAAAAGCAAATGGCCTTGGTTGGGAGAAGTAATCACCATATCTTCCGCATTGGTCAACCTGTAAAAGTTAAATTGTTACGGGTTGATAAAGATCAACGTGAAGTTGACTTTGAAATGGTCAATCCAGAAGATGCACCAGTAACTAAATTACGAGTTGGACGTGATAATGGTCGTCATGGTCATGGACGTCGTAACCAAAACCATGGTCATGGTAATCGGCGTAATAATCATGGAAATCGAGAAAACGGTCATTTGAATAATCGACAAATTAATCGTGGACAAACTCGCCACGGTGGAGACAAACGCGGTCATGGCCGTAATTTTGACCGTAAGAAACGTCGTTAATATAAAATCATGAGGTGATAGGATGGCAAAACAAAAGCATCAAGGGCCAAATGATAATTTAGTTGCACAAAATAAAAAAGCTCGCCATGACTATAGTGTTATGGCAACTTATGAAGCAGGAATTGTGCTTACGGGAACGGAAATTAAATCTATTCGCGCACGTAGAATAAATTTAAAAGATGGGTATGCACAATTCCATAATGGTGAACTTTGGTTAATGAATGTTCACATCAGTGAATATGATAATGGGAACATCTTTAATCACGATCCTCTCCGTAATCGTAAATTATTACTCCATAAAAAAGAGTTAAAAAAACTTGCTGGAGAAATGAGTGTTAAAGGGGTTACTTTAATTCCGCTAAAAGTTTATTTGAAACATGGTTTTGCAAAGGTTCTTTTAGGACTGGCAAAGGGTAAGCATGAATATGATAAGCGGAATGATATTAAACGGCGTGAACAAGAACGCCAAATTGAACGGGTTATGAAACATTATTAAAAGGATGAATCAATTTGATTCATCCTTTTTAATTCAAATTCTTGAAACAACCAAGTTCAGGAGACGAATTGCGGTTAATACGCCAACGGGGGATTCGTGACTTCAAACGGTGGACATCCCCCTTGTGAGACCAATGATTTAAAATGCATGCTACCAAAATTGCAATTGGTTCATCTGCTTCTTGAGAAACGGTCAACCGACAATAAAGTCCTCCAGATGATTGTTCAGGGTCCATCGTAAAAACAAGATGGTTATTACGAAAAACCCGATAGTGATTGGTGAATGCATTGCCAACAATTACCCAATTTAAATCATGAATGTATATAAACTCACGAACGAACCCCAATGATTTGCCAATGGTGCCAACTTTTTGACGATTTTGATAAATAGCAAATTTGGGCATTAACCCTAATGATAGTTGCCGAATCTCGCCTAACAGTTGACCTTGCATCGTATAGATAGACAGTGCATCATGACGAAGGCCCCACTTGCCAGTTAATAAGTAGCAAGCTTGATTGGTATTATCATGGATAATTGTTGCCGAACGGTCATTTGCCCGATTTTTCAGGTAAAGGGTCCGCATGCTATTCACCACTTTTCCAATTGAATTAGTTAACCTTATTTTACCAGTAGTATCAATAATTGAACAGCTACCTTAAGAAGAGTTTAGTTATGGAATATGGTAAAATATTGTCGAGGTGGACAGTTTTGAAACAAATTATACATAATGATTGGTGGCCAGTATTAAAGCCCCAATTTGAGGCAGAATATTACCAACAGTTACGGCAGTTTCTAATTCAGGAATATCAACATCACACAGTTTATCCCGATATGCATCACATCTTTGAAGCGTTTGAGTGGACCCCATTTAGTAAGGTTAAGGTTGTGATTCTTGGTCAAGATCCTTATCATGGACCTCATCAAGCACATGGATGCAGTTTTTCTGTTTTGCCTGGAGTGAAACTACCACCGTCGTTGCAAAATATTTATAAAGAATTACAAGATGATTTAGGATATCCACCAGTTCATCATGGGTATCTTAAGAAGTGGGCTGATCAGGGAGTATTATTACTCAATTCAGTCCTAACTGTTCGTGACGGACAGGCATTTTCTCATCACGGACATGGATGGGAAAAATTAACGGATGCTGCTATTAAAGCGTTGTCTGATCGACCAGAACCAGTCATATTTATTTTATGGGGCAGAGCTGCTCAAGAAAAAAAGGCTCTTATTAATACCCAAACTAATATTATTTTGGAATCAGCTCATCCAAGTCCCTTTTCTGCTAATCGTGGTTTCTTCGGTTCACGACCATTTTCACGAACAAATGAAGCTCTCCAGGCCATGGGGGAACAACCGATTGATTGGCAACTTCCTGACCATGTCACAATTGAAAATCAATAAGAAGGAGTTATAAAAATGGATGTTTTTCAAAATTTAGCGAATAATTTAAAAGGCAAAAATAGAATGATTGTCTTTCCAGAAGGTACTGACCCACGAATTATGGGAGCTGCTGTTCGTCTCCATAATGATGGACTGCTTCAGCCAGTATTACTGGGTGACAAGGATCAATTATCAACTGTCGCTGAGCAAAATCATCTGAGCCTGAATGGTATCGAAATTATTAATCCTGATACTTATGATAAAAGCGCAATGCATGATGCACTGTTAGAACGGCGGAAGGGTAAAAATACTCCTGAACAAGTTGATCAAATGCTTGAAGATATTAGCTATTTTGCAACAATGCTGGTTTACATGGGGAAAGTAGATGGCATGGTCTCTGGCGCGATTCACGCGACTGGTGATACAGTACGGCCTGCATTACAGATTATTAAAACTAAACCTGGTGTTAAGAGAATTAGCGGTGCATTTATTATGCAAAAGGGTGATGAACGTTACGTATTTGCAGACTGTGCTATTAACATTGAATTAGATGCACCAACAATGGCCGAAGTGGCAATTGAAAGTGCCCATACTGCACAATTATTTGGCTTAGATCCTAAAGTAGCTTTACTTAGTTTTTCCACTAAGGGGTCTGCAAAGGGTGAAATGGTAACTAAAGTAGCTGATGCGACGAAGTTAGTTCATGAAAAGGCACCGGAATTAGCAGTGGATGGTGAATTACAATTTGATGCTGCTTTTGTACCATCTGTCGGTGAACTAAAAGCACCAGAGTCAAAAGTGGCTGGTCATGCTAATGTATTTGTTTTCCCAAGTCTTGAAGCCGGTAATATTGGTTACAAGATTGCTCAACGGTTGGGTGGCTTTGAAGCAGTTGGCCCAATTCTTCAAGGACTGAATGCGCCAGTAGCAGATCTGTCGCGGGGAACAAGTGAAGATGAAGTTTACAAAGTGGCTGTTATTACAGCATCACAGGTAAAATAAAATGAAACAATTAACATTAAACAACAGTAATGAAACGATTGCATTAGGTGAGCGAATGGCGGCCTATTTGCGTCCTGGCGATGTAGTTGTTCTAAACGGTGATTTAGGAGCTGGTAAGACTACCTTTACGAAGGGAATTGCAAAGGGTTTGGGAATTAAAGAAATCATAAAAAGCCCGACTTTTACAATTATTCATGAATATCAAGATGGTCGGATTCCGCTTTATCACATGGATGCCTACCGCCTTGAAAACGGTGGGGCAGAGGATTTAGGATTAGATGAATATTTTGATGGTGATGGAGTAAGCGTAGTTGAATGGGCACAATTCGCTGAAGATGAATTACCAGATGAATTTCTAGCAATCACTTTTAAACGAACCGATGACGAAAATAAGCGTATTTTAACTTTTGATCCGCGAGGACAACATTTTCAAGAAATGGTGGATCAATTATGAAAAATGACGAAGTTACTCTCAAGGTCCCAGCATTAGAAGATGCTTCCTCAGTATTGAAATTACTTCAGCAAATTAATAACGAAACCAGCGTTGTAATGATTCCTCATTTAGATAAAATATCTGTTGCAGATGAAGAAGTCAGTTTAGAGGAAATTAATGAGCGTAGTGATTGTTTTGTACTTTTAGCAGTTCTTAAACAGGTCCCAGTAGGAATTGTAACGATTACCAAGTTAGATGGTCAGGACAATGCTGGTGAATTAGGAGTAGCAATACTAAAAAAATATTGGTTACAAGGGATTGGCTCATTACTGATAGATGAAGCAATTTATTGGTTTGAGAATTTTAGTTCAATTGAGCATTTGGTCCTAGATGTTTTTAGTGATAACCAAAGGGCCATCCATCTTTATGAAAAATTTAACTTTGTCAAAACTGGCCAGGTGGAAGAAAAAGATAGTAATGGAAAAAGGCGATTGGCCTGGTTAATGGAATATTGTGGATAAGGTTGCGTGATAGAATCGGCTACGATTCTGATTTAGTGATTAAATAAGTAGAGACCTAGCGTTCGGTTTACCGATCGTGGGTCTATGCTAACTGGTATTGGTGAACAACCAATGCCAGTTTTTTGTTTGTCCTTTTTTCCAAAATAAAAAGGACATTCAAGCCCTCTTGCAATACAATGAATACGA
>ENA-ORUR01000200-ORUR01000200.1-human-gut-metagenome-genome-assembly--contig:-NODE-200-length-42959-cov-5.39288_pt1 | contig 42959 bp, 57 predicted proteins | sample MGYA00242086_ERZ509223 | MGnify/ENA primary metagenome ERZ509223 (study PRJEB26280, sample SAMEA2338820) | human gut metagenome | biome: human gut; feature: human-associated habitat; material: faeces... | reverse complement strand
TGGTAGTGGGTGGACAGACTGGACAAAGTGGACACTAGCCGCAAAGCCTTGATATATAAGGCTTTATCTCTTGCAATCTGTCCATTTGGTATAGTGGACACGTTGATCTGTCCAGTGGACAACAGCTAATTAGGGTTTAAAACTGTCCATTTGCTTGTCCAGTAGTCCAATAAGCAAGGTGGACAGATTTGTATGGTGGACAGGATCGAGGTAGAACAGTGTAGCTAATGGCGGTGTTGGAAGCAATTAAGGGTTTTGGGTTTTGTTGGTTTGGGTTTATGGGTATCTATCTAAAACCCATAGTAACCCATACCCTATTTGATACCTGATCTCAAAATAACAGTAGTATAGATTAGTATAGTCTATATTGTAATTGCTAGTTGTAGTTCATTTGAGCTACAATATTATCAATCCAACGATAACAGGAAGCAATCTGGATTTATGAAAAGGGGCAAGACTCTGAACCAGTTGTGATCCTGAAACCAACCGAACAGCCGGGAAACTGGAAAGTTGGAAACATCTACTCTGCCCTTCCTCATGATGCCATCCTTTCAGAACAACAGCTAAAGGAACTGGTAAAGGCCGGGAAGGTGCTGAAGGGCTAACGCCCTGACAAAAACAAAGAGTATAGACTATATTATACTAATCTATACTCTGTTATCTTCTGGTCTGCCATTATGGTTCCAGCTCCGGCATAAGGTAAAACTCGCCTTTTGGTTATACTTCTACTTTTTCCCTGATGTGCCTGATTACCTTAGTTCTACGCCAGATTTCAACACAGCGAGTATAGTCTATATCAGTATATACTACTTGTTTTAATCTGGTCGAAAGCCTCTAAACCACGCTGTAGAGCCTTTAGGTAAGCTACTGGCCTCCTGAACGTATTAATCACTTCCCTGTATACTGTCCTGTCTTCATATGGGCTGTAATCAGCAGGGTTCTTGTAAACGTCCATGATGCTGATTATGATCTCTTTTTTATTTTTATACTTCATATCAACCAAGAAAACAGCCTTTTTACCATTATCTAATTCTTTTTCCTGACCGCTGATAGACTCATATTCTTCAATAAGCTCAATATTTTTATTGCTTGTTGTCAAGCCTAAAGATCTGTTCAGCTTCTTAAGCTCGTTATACATATCTCTTAAATATACAACAATAATAAACCTTGATTGATATCTCCTCCTCTTGTTTTTTAAGGATTCAATGTAATCTCTATTGCTCTTGATAAATGCTTCATGCTGTTCAACGTCATAAGACAATAACTCTTCTCTATAAAGTATGTTTAAGAACTCATTAAAATACATAGTTTCATTTTTTTTTAACTCAAGCTCTTTTATCTCCTTCACGATTTGTTGAAAGCTAATAAATTGTTTTTCCATATATCACCTCGTTAAATGTTGTTATTTGCTTTTGTTGGACTTTTAAAATAACTCATTATAGCTTCAGCCATTTCAAAGTCTGCTTCTTGTGCCGCTTCAAAAGATACAATATGTTTTTCACCTTTGAGCATTGCTATAAAATTATCGTTTGTTCTTTTTATTTTCTCTCTCCTTTTCAAATCCATTATTGCATCATCTAAGGATTTATCTATCATTACTGTTGTGTGTTCTATTTTCATTATACTTCTCCTTTTGTTTTGGTTTATGTATATACCTATAACCGATATAAAGTAAAAGTATATAGTAAAATATACAAATCCTTTATGTTTCCGACAAACGGTAGTTATGCTTTTCAATCAATTCTCTTTGCTTTATTAGAAGCTACATATAACAAACAGAATATTAAAGACCACACACCAAAGAACAAAAAACAATGGATAAAAGGATTTTGCCAACTTAAAGACCAATCATTAATTCGCTCTACCTCCTGTTTACTAATATTGTAAAGTCTTGAGAAAACATCCGGGTTTATTTGAGCATAAATTAGATGATAAGGTGAAGTGATACTACCAATTGCTATAAACGCACATCCTTTAGCAAACCTTTTGAATATCATTTTCATTCCCATGATGTAATCTCCACAATATACAAAAGCACAAATAATATTTGAAATGGCATTAGATAAAACCTGCTTGCTACATAATAACTCATGACTATAACCGAACTGATACCTAATGCGGAAACCAATTCATTAACTAATGCTACTTGTATATTTAAACTGTTAAAGGCAGCAACTAATATTACTAATACCAATGAAATAATAAATGGCCTTTCAAATATAATACTCCCCTCGAAAGGATTAAAACCAAAGTCTTTTACTAACTTTTCAAATTCTTTTATTACGTATTGCTTTATGATAGTCATAATTAACACCTCCATATAACAGCCCCTTTCGGGGCTATGTTAATATTACTCATCGTTTTCGTTTCTGTCAGCTTCAAGCATTTCTAAAACCTGCTCACAAGCATCATATTCATCTGATACATCATCAACAGCTAAAGAGTCATTGATAAGATATAAGTTAGCTTTTAAAACATACTCTTTTAACTCATCCTCTGTATCAAAGTAGTCATGACCAAAATCATGATTCATACCATAATATGAATTGATAACACTGGTATAAAAACCATCGCTTCCTAATGAATCAATAGCGCTATCTAAATAGTCTTTGATATAATCGGCGTTGTCATATTTAATATAATCTTCTTTTTCAAGGTCTGATATTGCTTGATAAATATAATGTGCTAAAACTTTCGTTGTTATAGTTGCTATCTCAAGTGGGTTATTGTATTTCATACTGCTCTCCTTTGTTTTGGTTTATATATATAGTTATAACCGATATAAAATAAAAGTATATAGTTAAATATACTTTTACTTTATGTTTCAGATAAACGGTGTAGTTATATCCTTTTTATAGTGGTTTTATTATTGGCTGTTGGTATAAATGATTTTAGATATACGCTCTGAAAGTGTGCTATTAACATATTAATCAAAACTGAATTAATATTTCTACAACCATTAAGATTAACAGTGTTATTTATAAAGCTATCTTTTAATGCTGGAAGGTTATCAGATACAAAATCTATTGTCGCCTGAAACCCTTCTCTTCTGTTTATTTCGTCTAACAGAATAACAGCCTCGCCTTGAGATAATACTTTTGCTTTAGCCTTTAATTCGTCTATAAATGTTTTGTGTTTTATCATATGACTTCTCCTTTTTTGTTTTGGTTAATAATCTTATAATCTATAAAAAAGAAAAAGTCTAATTTATTTTATACTTTTTGTTTTTTATTATGATAAGAGGTATAACTAAAGGATTGTTTTAAGTTGTTTAATAACGCATTGCCATTAAATATTTTGACTGATTTTATATCTACGTCTTTAAAAGCTACTGGAGCCATAATCTGAACAATAGCCATTTTAACCATTAGTGGATCTATGTCGTTCATTTGAACAGCCTGTTCAAGATAGTGTCCTTCTCTCCTACAGCGTTCTCTGAGCCTTGCCAGTGTCATAGAGCCTGCGCCACAACATTCTTCATAGAACGTTCCTGATTGCCCTGATGTTGCCTGTAATGACGCTGTAAGGCTGCTAATGTCCATAGGAGTAAGGAACTGGCCTAACCCGTCGCCGTTCTTGCCCGTAAGGTAGAGATCTTCAAACAGCTCTGATAGAACGTCTGTAAAAGCTTCTTCCTGTTTGATGATATGAACATAATGGTAAGCGGCAGATGCCGCCTTGCTATACTTTTCTATCTCGTTCTTAGGCATGTTAGCTATGATGTTGCCGTCAAAGATACCAGATGTGATCTGGAAGTTTTTTTGTTTGGCATGTAGCGCATCACAAACAAGATAAAGGCAAAAGCCAGTAAATAGCTCAATGCCTTTTATTAGATTTGTAGCATTCGAAGGTGATGAAGGGTTTTTGATTTCAGTGATAAGTTTTGATAGTTTTTGAATGTCATTCATAATGTTTTCCTTTAATTGTTTTAATATTTAAAGTTAACACTATGACAAAAGCATAAATCAAATTTATTTCTATTTAAAAAAAAGAAAGCCCCTGAGCGGGGCTTGTAAAACTTTTATCTTGAGAATACTACTCTTTCTGAATAGATGGTTTTAGAGAGAATAAAGGTTAAGATCAAAAACACAAATAGAGAAGCTAAACCAATAAACATATTCTCTGAAAAAATCAGCACCACAAAGCTTAATACGACAGATAATAAAGCGCCAATTTGACCAAACCATAACGGTGCTTTACCGTATGTTATGTTTGCTCCGCAAGGTAAACACACACCTAAGCCGTGTTTTGTTTCGTGATCACAAAATGGGCAGCGAACAGTTTTATTTTCCATTTTATTAATCCTTTTCGAAAACTACGCCTTGATAAACTACGCCCTGTTTTACTTTCTCAATTTTGAAAGTCCAAGATCCAATGTCATTGTTTTGTGTTTTAGCAATGTATACAGGTTTTTGGCTTTCATCCCACGACTTAACATTAAAGGTGCTGTCTTTAAACTTGATTACGTCCTTTTGAATATCAAGCCTTACTCCATACTGCTTACTGATGTATTCGCCATAAATGCCGTCATTACAACCAGCCAGAAGTGAAGCCATACCGATAACCGCAACCGCCATAAACTTTTTCATACTCAACCCTCATTCATTATAAAAGTGGTCAGTTATGCACCAGATCGGCGTGACAGTATCAATAAAAACTAGTTAAATCAATTAGTTAATTAGGCTTTTGTTAGGTGGGTAAGACAAGCCCCGGTCGGGGCTTTTGGTTAGTCGGCGTTGGTAAAAACAAGCACTGAACTGGTGTTAAAGCTGGAACAGAAAGCGGTTATGTCTGCCATGCTGGATGTGGCCGCAATCTTAGATCCTGATGTGGTGTTGCTTACGTTCCTGTAAACCACCCTACCGCTGCTTACAAGCGTAGAACAGGCGCTTGGTGGCACATTGTAGTAAGACACATCATAAGAGTCGTCTAAGCCGTTGTGAGCCGTTATAGTGAGCTTACCGCCATAAGCATTCACAAGCGTGTTAGTTCTGGTGTCTACCATCGTAGAGGGAAGACTCTTTGAACTGATGAGCATACTGTTAGCTTCAGCTACAGTGGGCTTAGAAGCTGTTATAGCGCTCATGGCTTTACTGATAGTTGCCAGATCACGTATAGCGTTGCTTGTTCTGAACCCTTCCTGCAGCTTGCTATACCCGTAAAACGTTGCTCCGGCGATTCCAGTAGCAACTACCAGCACTAATAACATTTCAATCAGGCTAAATCCTTTTTTACGTTCTTTCATTGAAACCTCCTTATGCCGCAAACTTTGGCTTGAAAAAACCTTTTATTTTTGAATGGATTTTCTTTCCTAAGAAGAAAACACCCAAAATAAAAGTCATTGAATAGGTGATTTTTAAATAGTGAACAAATATAAGAGATAGAATAATGTGAACTTCTCTTGATAAATGAACTGATATGAATAATGAAGCTAATAAAGCAACTCCTAACCATCCTATATTTTTATATATCTTTGTTAATTTCTTACTGTTTTTGATTTTAATGCCTGTATAAATAAAAAACGCTATAAATAAACAAAATACTATAACGCCAGATACTATTGATAATATATTCATAATGTAATCCTTCTTTTATTAGTTTAAAAATACGCTCATTCCATTAAAAGCTTCTCTGCTGCTTTTGGTTCTTGCGTTGATTCTTTTTTGTTTTCTGTATCTTCTGATAATTAACATTGATAAAATCCATAAATGTATCATCATCAAGATAATTATGCCTTCATCAATACCTACTGCCATTGCTGTTAAGTGTATAAAGAAAAGAATAGTTATTGTCGCTATCGTAAACTTTAAGTAATCTTTTGGATTAAACCAATCCTTTTTGAAAGTGCTTTCTTCTATACTACCGCTTACAGTCATAAGCTTTTCAACAACTATTATATTCCTTTTAAACCACGCCCTTATAATGTCTCTTCGTGTTCTTTCTGTATAAACACATGAAAAATACAACCCCATCACAAACGCACTTGTTTTTACTAACACCAATAAATCATTTATCATCTCCATCTGAATCACCTTTTATAAAACTCATTGCCTTATCCTGTGTTTTTACCGCCTCTTCAAGAACTATGTTTGTTAAGTCCTCTTTCATTTGCTCAATAATACTCGTTGTTTCATTTGCTCTTTTCTTACCTGCCGGGGCATATGCCACTTTGAGTATTTCGACAAACGGACTATCTACCCTGAATCTTTCAAACTTACGCCCACGTAAAACTTTGACTATTTTTAGTTTTATTTCGTATGTCGCTGTTGTATTAGAAACTAAGTGGTAATCGTGTTCATTAAAACTAATTGAATCCAATATCATTATAACCCTCCTTTATTTTGGTCTTTAAAATGTATGAAGAATGAATTACTTTGAGCTAACTTGAACGTTAACATCTTTAAGAACTGAGCTTCTTTCTCACTGTCCTGATCATTTTCAGGAGCGTAAAAGAAGACTGAACCCGCTACTATTTCATTTTTTCTTTTGCTATATGAAAGTATGCCATCAAGTTTCTTGAATGTTGTTATTTTCTTACCAAGCTTGCCGCTTAAATATTTAGTTAAATAATCAACATCTATTCTTTCTGAACTTGCGAAAACTTCATTGTGATTCCTGCCTTTTCTAATGTCGTTTATTATTCCATGCGCTAAAGCTATTGTTTTAATCTCTTTTATAGAATTCATATTTAAAACCCTCTTATATTTAATTGTGTATATTATAATATATAAGGGATTTTAAATATAAGTCAATCTATATTGAGACTTTATTTTATAATTAATTCAGAAACTTCATATAAATCTTCTTCTTTTAAAATTCCACGATAATATACATTACGGCAAAAAGCTAATTTGGCTTTGTGAGATATTTTATTTTGATAGCTAATAAGTAATTTAATGATGGGAATAGAAGGAGGGGTAAAGCGGTTATGGAAGGAATCAAAATACTCTAACAGATAATCGTGTTTTACGTCTTTAAAATCTAAGCCACTTTCTGAGCATTCTTTTATAACAGATTGTATCTCAGTATCACTACCTGAACGAACCGTATGAAACAACTTATCAGCAAGACGTTTCCTGTGCTGTTCTTTGCGTTTTTTATCATCCAAGAAATCATTTAAGCTTTTGTATTTCATCTGTGTTTCTTCATGATGTATTAATATTAATGAAGGAGGCGTTGACCTCCTTCATCACTAAGAATTAAGCTTGTGTTTTCTTTATTAAATCATAAATCTCATCATTAGCAAATTGAGTCATGAATTCAACTTTGAATGTTTTGCTTATTTGATTAAACAATGCCTGAGCATGTTCAATTTTTCGTTGTTCTTCAAGGCGTAAGCTATCTTTACCATCAACATTTTTTGTTTCAATGATAAAGTTTAAGTAATCACCACTTGTAGTTTTAACAACATAAGCAAAGTCAGGGGAATACGTGTATCCTCCTGCCACCGGAATTTTAATAGAGTTCTTCGGTATCTTCGTAAAAACAGCTACAGACAGGATCTCTTTATCTGTTATGTTAAGTCTTTCCAGCTCTGAGTCATAAAAGACCTCTTCAAAAAGATATGAATCCAATGGTGATTTTGTATAATCCTGCAATACACCAAGATCACTTGATAATACCTCACTTAGAGGATTACCATCTGCATTAGTGAATTTTGTAGGATGAATAGAGCCTGATATCACATTGTAGCCAAGACTGAACTTATTAAACGAATTGTTCAACAAATACTTGCTAAAGCCAGATTTAATCTTTCTGATAGTTTGAATGTTCAGGTAGTCAGTGATATTGATAGTATCTTTTATATCACAAAACACCTTATGCAAAGTATCGTGTTTAGCAAAAATAGTTTGTGATAAGTTATCAAGAAACTCTCGATAGCTCATTGTATTGAGTTTAGCAAAGTTATCATCATCACTAATGATACTTTTCGACATTGCCGTATCATTATGGATGTAAATCCTATCTATGCGAGTATGAACGCCTGATTTAGTAAATCTATCTGCTTCTTCGAGCATAAATGATTTGAATATGGATAAGAATTCATTCTCGCTGTTTATCTTATACTCAATCACAGCTTTCTGATTTATCAAATCCCACAATTCTTTAAGTTCACTGAACTTGCCAACACGCATTTTAGTGCGTTTTTTCCCATCGGTAGCTTTTTTAATTTTGCTTGGTTTTACTCCAGTAGGGAATGCTGCCGGGTATTTACCTTTTAAGCGTGTATAGGAATCAGAATCTTTGAAGTTGTCATTATCATCAATGATTTCATCATCAAAAACTTCATTCATGAGCGTTCTGGATGAAAGCTCAGGATACTTAGTTAGGATTTTAACCTTAAGCTCTTCAGTAAACTTACTTGGAACAGTTTCTTTGAAGGAGCTATCGTTGACCTCTTTGACAAGAGAATCGACAAAATCCTTTTCCGTAAAATCAACATAGTAGTTGAGTGTAAAATTGCGATCTTTCACTCGGCACATGTATTCATTCACTGGAAGACGCAACCCACGCCCTACTTCTTGAAGTTTAGATGTGGTGCTACCGCTCGAACGTAGCTTACAAATCTGGAATACGTTAGGGTTATCCCAGCCTTCCCTCAATGTCCACTTAGAGAAAATGAAACGGCGAGGATTCTCTAACGACAATAGAAGCTCTTTGTCATGAAGAATTTCGTTGATTTCCTGCTCAATTTTATCATCTTTATCACTATTATCTTTTGAAAAATAACCACCATGAACAGAAGATATATCCTTAACAGTTTTTTCAAGGTAGTTTCTATAAAAGTCATCTTTCTCTGTTTCTAACAGTTCATTAGCTTCTGCCAAAACGTATTCTTCGAACTTAGTTTTCAGGCTTCCGGCAATATTATTACCATCACGATAGCCTTCAATGTCATCAATGAAGAAAAGAGTAAGAGGCTTTATGCGTGGCCTTTGTGTCAGATACTCTTTTTCCAACTTAAAGTGTTCTTTGACAGCTTTACGCATCATGTTATCAGCAAGTGTCTGATCGTAAGAGTAGGGGTTTATTGAACTACCAATTTTTAGTTCAATACCATTACTCAATACAGCAGTACTCTTGTTTAAGGCATCCAGTGTTAAATCATGGATCGCACTATGTGTTTTAGATAGTGATTCACCTTTGGCTAACTTGAATTTTTTTCTATTACCATTTTCGTTTAGTTCAAAAGTGGCCTCTTTTCCGTCAGATTTAACAAATTTAAGATTAGCACTACCATCACCAACAATATCCTCAATGTATGCATCAATACCTTTAACAAGATCTTCATTGAACGCATCCACGGCTGTAAGACGATAAACTAAGTTCTTATAGCCTTCACTAAAAGTTGCGCCATAGCGGATGATATATTGAGCATTAAATTTTTCAATATTTTCCCATGTTTTTTTAGCTGTCGGGAACTTATGAGGTTCATCGATAATAATGAATGGTTTAACCGCACTAAGAGCAGCAAATGGCGTATCAAACTGATTATCAAGCAAACCCACATCATAAGTGTCAGTTAACGACTTAGAGTTAATCATCCCTGAGTTGATTATAAGGACGTGTATATATTTCTTGTTAAAATTACTTGCTTCCACAAAATCATGGATAGCTTGAGGCATATACGATTTTGTGTTTTTTCCAGAGCTTTTCTGACTTTCAACAACATAAGTCTTTAGTTCACGCTCATAATCATCTCTAAAATGCTCTTTTAAAGCATCGCTTTTCAAAAAATTAACTGTTCCAGCTTTGATAGATAGGGTAGGAACAATGATGATAAACTTGTTAATACCAAATGATTTGTTCAGGTCAAAAATTGTTTTGGTGTAAGTATAAGTTTTACCTGTACCTGTTTCCATAGAAACATCAATTACGTTGCTTTTAGAATCGTAATTATCTTTTGAATGCTCAATACCATTGAACTCCTGAACATTTTTTATGTTGTTGTAGTATTGTTGTTCAGATAGATTCAGTTCTGGATTAGCCAACAGGCGGATAGCAACATTATCCGTCTGATGAGGTATGGCGGATACAAAGACATTCATCACCGCATCAACGCCAGCCTTTTGATGAGGTAAGTTCTTTTCGAATGTGAACCCTTTAGACATGATTAGTTCCTCACCACCAAATCCATATCAATTGATTTTTTATTGGCATAACTTTTCAGTGCTTCATTAAGTTCCATCTGTTTCGCACTTTCAAAGTTGCAGCCATAAAACACGACTTTGTTAGGGGCAAAGTCTTTGTCTGAATCCAGCTTTTGAAGTAAAGCTTTCAGTGCTGCACTGGTAAAATTAGGCGCAATCAGATACAGACGACCATCGCACAAGTGCGCTTTGTAGCCATCAAGATCAACATCTACAATTGGCGTTGTTAGCAAGCTGCCATCATACACACACCATGTAGTCAATAGGGTGTCATACTGTTCAGGTGTCAATACAGCATCGTCAAAGAAGCTAAGATTAGACAGCGTAAGTTCAGACTCATCTTTTGCTCGAAAATCATCAACAGTTTCGAAAATTTTGAAACCAAGATCTCCATTATAGTTTGGATTTTCTTTTTTTAACTTTTCTCCCGCTTTGATGATTCTTTTTTTAGTTACTTCAAATATATTTTTATAACCAAGATCAAAAGCAGTTGAGTCTGATTTACATTTTTCATCTATCTGTATTCCAATAAATTTTCTTATTCCACCATCATCAATATTTAGTTCACATATAGCTTGCAGCGATGATCCAGAACCAGCAAAAAAGTCAAGTGCGATATAATTATTTTCAGGCACCAAGCTAAAAATATATTTTAAATAATTTACATTCTTAGGATTGCTGAATACATCAGGGTGACCAAGAATGCTGGATAATTGATTTGTTCCATCATTCGTTGAATAATCTAGAATGCTCCTTGAATTTCCCTCAGTCTTTACCTTTGTATAGAGGGAACCAGCCTTTTTAAATACATCTTTTTCTTCAATAAATGTTCTCTTTCTAACTTGATACCCATTGTTTGTTTTTCTTATAACAATATTTTCCTTTTCATTGTTAAATTTATTTATGTCCCATGTCCATACTCCAAGTTTACCTCTCACTTTTGGAGGACGTATTTTCACATATCCATTAGCTATGAGTTCCTCATTGTCACTATATACTTCCTCCTCACTATTTGAGCTTGATGCCAACTCTATATCGTAATCACTTACGCCAATAAAGTCTGTTGTTTCTGGATGGTAATATACAGTATAACCTAAATTCTTTCTTTTATTTAATGTACCACCATCACCTCTTGTTGTGATTGAATCTTTAAGAATATAAAACCTACCATTATCCTGAAATACCTCTCGCTCACTGACGGAATAGTTGATTAAAGATGCATCAGGGGTTATGGATTTTCTGTAGCAAAGTAAAAAATCATGGTTTTTTTGTATATTTAGAGTGTCGCTTTTGGAGTTAAGTTTATTATGAATTATAATACCCAACGAGTTAGCCTCACCAAAAATTTCATCACAAATTATTTTTAGTTGACTAATTTCATTGTCATCAATCGAAATAAAGATAACGCCATCTTCACGGAGAAGTTCACGAGCAATATAAAGACGAGGATAAATGAATGTCAGCCATGCGCTATGGCTACTTGAACCTTTGACAGTAAAATCGAGGATACGGGCAGCTTCATCTAGATCGATACCTGCAAGTGCAGAAAGCTGTTCAGGCGTGAACTTGCGATCGTCATTATAGACGAACCCATCAGAACCAGTGTTATATGGAGGATCAATGTAGATCATTTTTACCTTTTCAGAATAAGCATTAACCATATGCTTCAATACTTCGAGGTTATCCCCTTTGATTAACAGATTCTGACTGTTCTTGTTCTCTTCAAGTTGGTTATGGTCTTTATCTTCTGTCAGCAACGTCTTCGGTGGTAGGTTAGCCAACAACCGGGCATAAGACTTACCCAGCCAATTTAAGCTGTATGATTCTTTAGAGAGTTCAACATCCGAGGATTTGACGATCTCAAGTAGCTTCTCTTGAATGAACGCCCCGTTTTTATCAAAACACTGTGGGAAGTTAGCCTTTAATACAGCAAGCTGCTTGCTGTTAGCTGTTTCTACTTCTGAAAAAAGCGTTTCTTTTTGCATATCCATGTTAAACCTGATTATTTATCGTTCGATTTGGTGGTGTTTTTGATTGAAGCTTCACTTAAACCTATGCGCATTAGTTCGGCTACCGCACCATCAATGCTTTTGAAGAGCCGTGCTTCGTATGGCTGTCTTGAGCTACATAAGACTAATGGCTTACCTTCCCACTCTGAACCATCAAAAATCACGGTATACTCGCCTTTAGAGCCTTGTATTGTTGCTCTATCAAGTAGACCTGATCTGACCCTTTCCTTAGCCATTGAGCTAAGGATAAAATTTCCACCATCAAGACCTGACATCATCGTTATGACCTCGTTATGCGATACTGAAACAATATCAAATATCGTATCAATGGTAAACTTTTGCTTTTGTTACGAGGGTGAATACGAGAGTCTTACATTGGTGTGCTACTCCAGAAATGACAAAGGGGCTTATGCCCCTTGTTATGTGTCTGTATTGGTTAAACGTTCTATATGCCTACTTATCATTTTTAGTCTCTTCTTGAGAAGGTAATCATCCAGCTCTTTCACTGCCTCTTTTGAAAAACAGTTTTCAAACCTGATAACATCAAAACTGACTGTTTTGTTTTTGAAAAACTCATATCCTTTGTGAAAACCATCATACATAACAACCTGAATCCCCATTCTAATTAGATTTAAAACTAATCTTTTATATCTGTCATCATAGAAGTGAGGTTCATACGGTTCATCTGGTTCCGGTTCATCATAAAAAATCACTACATCAGGATTATAACCAGATTTGAATACAGCCCTATATATCTCATAGGGCGTTTTATTTATATCAATAGTTATGGATGTAGCGTAGTGAATTTTAAACAAATCAGAAGTAGAAAAAAGTCTGTTATTGTCTTCTATAAAAACTAAATCATTAAGTTCTATTGCATCCTTAATACACTTGATTTTGTAATTTAGATAATCTTCTATTCTTTCCTCTTGTTCTAAGTTCATTTTTCACCTTATGCTTTAATTGTGATAACTTCTATGCCATAGTTTTCTTTCATGTGTTGTTCAAGATATGGTCTTAAAAAAACCTTATCATTCGTAAATGATAAAACCTTGTTGTTATTAGATGGCTTTTCAAATATTCGATTTGCATAACTATTATCGTTTACCATAGAAAAATAGCTATAACCTATCCCCCTTATTTGATTTACCTCTCTGCGTCCGTATTCGTCATAAGTTTTTTCAGATATACTAATATCGAGATGGTCAAAAACAAATAAGGTGTTTATAGATTCCATCATTACTCGTCTGAGAGCAGCTTTTGTAATGTTAGAATCGTTATAGAAAGCTATATTATCTATTCCTTCAATATTTAAATCCTTCAAGCTTAACATAAGCTCATCTCTGTGAGACATGTTTCCACCACGCACAACTACTATTCTTTTATCTTCAAATGCTGACTTTATTTCTTCTTGTATGTTTTCTATTTTCATAATGTTTTCCTTTTTTTAATGTTTATAATGTAATGAATATTTCCATTCATAGATAAGTTGTATTATATTTTAACTATAAGTCAAGTTTAATTGAGAAAATAAATTAAAAAAGAGAAGATAATTAAACCTTCTCCTTTTATTATTTAAAATGCTTGCTTGAACATCTTGTAAAATGCAAACCCGGTTGTTGATAATAATAAGAACGGCAAGTATATAATGAATGCCAATACCATAAGAAAACCAAGACTAAAAGACGCCATGAAATCAAACTGTTTATAAAAGAAATCATCAAAGGTCATTTCCTTACTGGATTCATTTTCAAAATCATCATCCTCACAAGTAAGTAAGATCTCATCGTCTTCTTCCGATAACTCTAAGTGTTCATAATCTTTTTTCATAATCAATTCCTTTATCTCTTCTTTTTCATAATATAGTCTAACTCCGCACATAGACTATTAACCATTTCATCATGCTCTTTTTTTAACTCTTCAATCTTTCTTTCCAAACCTATTATTTCACTTTGAAGAGTCATGTTTTCGAGAACAATGTAATCATAACCCTCATCTGCTTCATTCTTTTCCTCTTCCAGAGTTTCTATTCTTAACGTTAGAGCTTCCTTCTCATCCTTTAATTGATTGTATTCTTTTTTATACATAGCAGAATCACTTTCATTCAAATCATTAATCATTTCTAATCTGAATAAATCAATGGAATGTTCTTTAACTTCTTCTTTTAGTTTTTTATTTTCAGCAATCAATCCTTGTATAACTTCATCAGCCTCTTCTAATAACTTTCTTCCACAGTTAGATATTTCTTCTTCTTCCTTTAATTGGGATTTAAGATATGAAATCTCATTTAATAAATCATCAGTCTCAGTGTTATTTTTTTCAGTATACATGTTAAGCATGTTATTAAGTGCCTGTTCCGATAACACATCATCGTTATCTACTTCCGGGAATGGTATTTCATCAGGGAACGTTTCTACCGTATCAAATGCTTCTATAGCTTCTTTGTTTGCTGCTGTTCTCTTAGAAGCTTTGTTTTCAAGGTAGTTGACTTCAATAGTCTTCATAGGTCTATTTTTTAAGAGGTAAGCAATTTCTTTTCTGCTTTTATTGGATGTTAAAACAACTTTTATATCTTTATCTTTTAAAGCATCAAGAGCTATATTTATATCACCATCTCTATAGGTATAATCAGCTCTTTCAATGAATACTACTTCAACACTCTTACAATCTGAAAACTTAGGATGTTCAGTATCATATTCAAAAATCAACTCTGATCTATGATTGTAAATAGTCTTTGTGTTTTGTTTGGGTGTTTTTACCTTCCTTTCTAATGAGGATTTAGCTTTCAATTCAGAAACAACTTTACCGCATAAAACAGTATCACCTGTTAATAAAACTAAATTACACTTTCCAAATAATGCCTTTAATACTTGGTCTGCTTTTCTTTCAAAATACTTTTCTGTTCTTTTCATAACAATCTCCATTATTCATTGGTTAATATTTAGCGAGGTATCATTATTGATAGCCTCACATTTGTAATTAAAACAAATAAAGAGAAAGTCAATAGATAACGATAAATTAAAAAATAAAGTCGCCGCTATTATTTTAAGGGCATTTGATGTAGCCGCTTTAAATCCAGTAAATACGCCACTCTCTAATAATGCATACTAAATCTTACTTAATAATCACAACTGATAATTAAGTTATCAATGTCGCAAACAGGGTTTATCACCCTGTTGCTAAATCTAAATATTCCATTTCTTGACGGTATTTTTTAGCTTCATTAATCTTTAAACGATAACTGATTGTCGTTTCATAACCTTGATTGTAATCAGTGATAGCGTTTCTACAGCATAGCTCTATAGAGTGGATCACCGTATTCATTAGGTTGTTGTACGCCAACTGAGCAAAACAACAGGCTATAGCCACATCATCAAGATCTATGCAAATCATCTTGGTTATCTGCTGGCCTTGCTCCAGTTTGTATTTAGCTCTTGCGAGTGATAAAGCTCCCATACCACAACACATATCAAGCTCTATGATGTTGACTCTGTTCCCCATCATTTCGGCAACGGCTGTAGCTACAGAATCAGGTGTGTAAAACTGCCCGTTTCGCTTGGCCTGTGGCGCTCCATCAAGTATGAGTTCACTGTAGATAGGGCTTAACAGGTCTGTATACGGCTCAGAGACTGATACCAGCTCTATGTATGTCTCTATGGCATCACAGATCTTGCTGTAGCGTGTTCTTGCGTATACATCCGGCCTTACCAAGAAATCTCCTGTTTCGATCTCAGAGGCAAAGAGTCGGGTTGTATCCCTTGCAGCGGTGGCTGCCGCAAAAGCAAAGGCTGAAAAGCTTTTGTGTGTGTTATCACTGATTGCCTGAATCTGTTTAATCAGTTTCTTTTTAAGTAATTCATCTGTTTTTTTCATTTAATGTCCCTCTTATTCATCGTTATCGCATTTATCAGCTTCAAGCATTTCCAAAACTTGTGAGCACGCATCTAAATCATCGGAAACATCATTAATAATTAAAGAGTCATTAATGATAAATAGGTTATGTTCTAAAATAAGTTTGTTTAACTCTTCTTCTGTATCAAAATGGATTGTTTCATATTCATGATGCCCCCCATAAAAGTTAGTTAGGATATTTTCACAAAAACTATCTGTTTCTAATGAATCTATAACGTCATTTTGATATGCTTCTATATCCTCTAAAACTTCATAAACATCTATATCTTCTTCATGAGATTGAAACCCAGCTAAGTCTTCATATTTAGCTAAACTCTCACCGTCAAGTTTTTTTATTCCTTCATAAATGTATTTTGCCAACATATTAGTTGTTATGGTTGCTATTTTTAGAGCGAGGCTTTGCTCATTTTTTAAAATAATATCAGTTTTTTTCATTTAATATTCCTTATTGTTATTTAAATAGCGTCAAGGTTTAACCATTCTTTAAAAGCACTCGAAACATAACGAGGCCATTTAAAGCTTCTTTCTCCTGAAATATGTTTATAAGAATAAAACAACTCACCACATTCAAATAAACATACTGTTTCACAGCTTTTGTAGCTACCTTCACCCCAGCTTGTTATTGAAGTTATAGCGGCACAACTATCAAACATACTGGTAAAATCAAGTAAAATATCCTCTGCATCATGATGGTTTTCATTATTGCTAATAAAGTAAAAATCAAGCCATTCCTTCCGTTCTCTTTTCACCAGTATAAAATGATTGCTTTCAGTGTCTTCTCTTCTTTCAATCAATAGTCCATGATCTAATAGAAATAACTCTATGCCGTCATAATCGGTAATCCAGTCTTTCAAAATGGATTCATTTCTTTTGGTTTTCTGAATACTTATAACATTCAATGTTATGTTAACCATATTACGCCTCTTTGTTTTTAATAAGATTCATCACATAATCTACATCTTCACTATCACCGCTAATAACCATCAGCATGTAATAGAAATGAGAAAGATAATATTCGAATGAATAGCTAACCATTCTGATATCAAAAACACCATAAAAAAGAGAACACATAGGGTTTACATCATCAAACATGCGATTTAACCTTTCTGTCATTTCTTCAATGTAATCATCAGGAGCATATTCATTAACATACTCAAGTAAAAGATACTTAACAGCGAGAAGTTTTATATCAACATCTTCTTTACTATCAATGCTGTCTTTTATGTATCTCTCTTTATTTATGTTTAATGATGATTTTCCATCATTCATCCAAACTTTTATCAATGGGCTAACTTTACTTTCAATCACGTTCAAAATATCTTCTTTCATAGTATTTTCCTTTTGTTGTTAATAAATAATTACGCTGCTTTTTGGGTGTGTTCGTGCCTACTCCAGATCAGGAGCAAATCAGTAGCTTTAACAGCTTCATATCCATTCGCTGTTTTCTTACGTCTTCCTGCCGTATAGGTAATGTCAAAATGCACTACAGAGGCATCAGAGGCGTGTTCTTCAAAGAAACCATCATTAGCCTCACGGTTAGCTAACCAGACACTACAGCCCCGTTCCTGTTGCTTACGACACCATGAGATCAGTTGTTGATGGTCTTCATCAGTGAATGCATGGCCATAATCGGCGTAGCTCGCCCGGTAAGGTGGATCACAGTAGATAAAAGCCCCTTCCGGCACATCGAGATCAGCATAAGAGCCACACTGGATAGATGTTTCCTGCAGGGCGGTATGCCACTCTTTCAGTAGAGAGTAATCAAAGAGGCTTGTTGTATGGTTAAGCAGTCCTGCAGCCGTTCCGTAGCGGCCTGTTTTGCGTGAAACCTGCCAGATTCCATTGAAGCCGGTTCTGAGCAAAAAGAAGAGCAAAGCAGATGCCCGGACGGTTCCGATCTGTGCTTTCCAGTATTGTTCCCGGACACGGTAAAAGTGGTAGTTCCTCACTTCCAGAGAACGATAACCAAGATAGACCGCTTCCAGCTCCTGCAGATGGGTAATCAGCTCATCATGATCATGCTTGATAGTGTTCAGTAGAGCGATAAGCTCCGGGTTTACGTCATTGATGATTGCCGGGATATGGCTGTAGGTAGACTTAACAGACGCAAAGAGAGCGCCAGCGCCAAAAAATGGCTCTACGTATGCGCTTACGCTGTTCAGGTCTGGTAGATAGGTCTGGTAGCTTTTGAGTAGCTTAGATTTGCCGCCAGCCCACATGTAGAGGGGCTTTAAGCTTAATGATGGGGTGTTTTGGATAGATACAGTCATAAACCAACCTTCTGATAGTTAGATCAGCCCCATCATTGAGATGGAACAGGCCGGAACCATTCCGGCGGTTGGTTGATACCCATCTATCGAAAGATGGAGGGCTAAAGCCTGAACCTACGTATCATTTAACTATCAGAAGCGAATATGACTGCTTCGATGTGAACTATCGTATGTATTTCGTTTATGACGATCAACTACTTTTTTCACTTTTTTGAAAAAATTTTTAAATTACGATTGACAGGCCAATAGAAATTGATTACTTAATATTTATCCGGTTGGAAATTAATTAATACTCTAAGTTAATAATGAAAACAGGTGTCAAACATAAAGTATCCTTTTATATAAAATGTTGAATTGGTAGTATTAGAAAAGCGCTTCTCCGGCGCTTTTTCTATTTGTATCTTCTGGACTTATAAACTTCTGTCAGAACATTTTCATACTTAATGATAAAATCTAAAAAACGGTCATTACCAATCTTCAATATGAGATCATATCCGCTTAATCCTTGTTTATTACGTTTTTCAAGTGAAGCGCCGTTCATTAAAAGGAAGTTAAATAATGAAAGTTTATCCTGTATAACAGCCTCCTGAAGAGGCGTTAAAGTATCTACAACCGTGTTCAGGTATTCAGGCTTTGCTATCAACTGGATCATGATATTAATAAAGTGATTACCCTGTTCATCTTCTTTCAATACCCTGATTAAATAAATAATAGCATTAAGTTTAACTTCCAATGTTTGAAACATGAAGTAATCATAGAGAATATCACCTCGATTCTGTTTTATAGCTGTAATTAAAGCTTCTTTTATATCCATGATTAAGCCTTTTTCTTGGCTTTGTTTTCTTCTGATAACAACATACGAGAAATTGTCTGGTTGTTTTCAATGTCTAACATCGCAGCATAATCAGCGGCTTTTCTTCCACTGTGATCATTAATCAAAACATCGCCACCATTGACAATAAAAAACTTAACTGCTGGAACATTACCCATTATAACAGCGTGAAATAGAACTGTTTTACCTTCTCTGTCCTGATTGTTTATATCAAAATATTTAACAAGCATTTTGGACATTTCATAATCTTTATATTTTTTATAAAGTAGCGTGTATAATAATAAGGTGTGATGATTTGTTGTAAGCCAATCATCCTTACCAATGCCATTATCTATAATATATTTTTCAAACCCGGCAACATCTTTTGAAGTAAATAGTTCTTTTGGGAAGTTTTCCATAATATTCTCCTTAATAATTAAAATGTGATGTATTTTATATACAAAATTAATTCTTATTGGTCAATAATATAGAAATAAAAAACCCGCAATTAAGCGGGTCAGAGAGAAGGAGTATTAATTTAAGCGCTCAATAACATTCTTTCTTCATTCTTTTTTCTTACGTTATTTTTAAATACCTCTATAAACTGACTGTAGTTTTTTCTGTCTGCCATTGTCATGTTTTCATAGTGATAATGACCATCAGCACTTTTCAGGAATGGATTACAGCCCATGTTAATCAATCGGGCAACATTCAAAAGCTTGTTGGTTTTAAAAAGCACTGTCTGGCCTTTGTTGTTTCTGTGGTTGATTTTAGCGCCACAGCTAACAAGATACCTGATTACATCAATATTACTATTGTGAAATATAGGTGTTTCACCTTCATTATTCATAAAGTTAACATCAGCACCAAGTTCTACAAGAGCCTTAGCTACATCAACATTACGCGCCACTGAAAGCGGAGTAAACCCCTTGTAGTTCACAAAGTTAACATCTGCGCCCTTTTTTATTAAATCTACAACTTCTTCATAGGTGTTTACCAAAAAGAGATCGTAATTGTATTCTTCAATCAAATTTAAATCTTTCATATTTAACTCCTTCTATGTTCTCTCTCCTTCTTATATACACCATAATAATAACATTTTCAAGTATAGATTAGTATAGACTATACTATTTTCTTTTAAAAAAGTTGCTTTTAACAAGGTTAAGATGTATATTTAAATCTATTCATAATGTATTTCCTCCATTTGAGGAAAAATCTTTTTATATTGTATGGTCGGGATTTTCCCGGCCTTTTTTTATGCGTAAAAAAGCCCCGCATAAACGAGGCTAAAGTTAAACCTAATCAATAATCAAAAAGGCACAAAATCATCGTCTAACTCTAATGGTTCTCCATCTACTACTGTATCAACATTGCTGTGCGCATACTTAATGATTTCCTCAAGATCAGCTTTACTATCAATAGAGTTGTTAATAAAAGCTTCGTCAAGAAGCGCATTTTTGGCCTCTTCGCTTTCTGTTTCAATCACAACAGGTCTGTTCTTAAGAATAAATGTTTTTTCACGGGTAGATGTTGAACCAAGAAGCAATTGTTTTGCTCCCCTGACTCGCTTAGTATCATAGAGTTCAAGTTTCTTAGCAGAAGCTACAAGCTCTGTAATTTCGAGTTTGAATGAACGTCTTAGGTGTTCATCACCCATCGTATTTAAAATAACATAACCATCAAAATCATTTGGTGTTTCCATAGGGCTATTCAAATGAATAATACCTAAAACATTACCTTTTGACTGAGCCATATCAGAATAACGCTTCGCTTCTGATTTTTGAGCCGCTACTCTGTTAGAGGAATCATCATCAGAATAAGCGTAAGTTTCCCAAACAAAAGAAGCTTTATTGGCGTTGATCATGAGTTTGAGAATGTCCATATTATCCCAATGTTTCTCATTTACATCAAATTGAGGAATGTCCTTATTTGAGAATCTTGATTTGTGTATATCAATAGCTTCATGGCAAATCATGCCATATTCTTCACCAAGAATAGCCCCCACAATATCAGCACCAATTTTTGAAAGTGCTATTGTCTGAATGGTTCTTCTTTCATCATGAATTATTTTATAGTTAGGGTCATTTATTAATTCACCTTCATAAGCATAAATATTAGTTCTCAACTCATCTACATGCTTAACGATATAATCAATAATAAGGGGGTATAAATGACCAAAATTCTGGTCAAGCTGGTTTAGCCACCATTCAACAACATCCCCACGCCCTTCTTCTAAGTTGATGCCAAAGATGTTTATCTCTGGATCTTCAACGTCAAACTCAAAGATACGTGAGTCAATGGCGCTCTGCTTCATATCCCCTCTTGTTAGTTCATAAAGGGATTTATTACTGGTAGTGAAAAAGATACTGTTCCACATTTTACCTTCTGAAACTTCTGTATCTTTGTCATACTTGGAACGCCCACCATTGTTAGCGATCGTCATAAGCTTAGAGATAGCATCACTGGCGCTACCACGGAACATATCATCAATCTCATCAATGACGAAAAAGCCATTGGTGTAAGATGCCAAGAGTTCTTCGAGTCCGGGGAACGTGGTCTTACTGTCTCTGATAAGACCATACTCACGGTTAGGCGCTCCCTCAATACTGGCTATCATGGCCTCTAATGTAGACTTCCCTTTACCCTTCTCACCGAAAATGTTGTAGATAGGTGAGAAGTTGGCTGTTTTCCGTATCAGCCCCTTTGTATAGGAAGCAAAAGCAACAGAGATAAATATGCTTGCAAGGCGTGAGGACTTAATCAGTTCTTGGAATACGGTGATCTGTATAGAAGCATTACCAACACGTTTAGTTCTGGTCTTGGACACACCTACGAATTGTGGATGGCTTTCTCTTATGTGTATCAGGCTATCAACAATCCAGCCTCGCTTTGTGTAAGCAGGTAAACAATCAATGAGCTGGTTTTCATCATCAATGATTTTACCATCCAAACGTTTATAAGGACTCTGAGCAGTAGCAAGGACGGTGCTCACTGCTTTCTGTATCTCTTTTAACTGCTGATTATCGCTGTAAGGTAAAAGATACCCGGCCTTTTTTAGCTTAGATGATTTGAGATCAGAAAATTGGTCGAGTGGAATAGAAAGAATTTTCTTTTCATTACGGATGTTTTTAAAAGCTACATTAACATACATGCTATTAATATCTTTGTTAGCATCATTGTTATCGCCTTCTAAATCCACTGTGGATAGAATCTGAACAGGATAAATATAATAGTCTGTAATTTTAATCCAGTAGTAATTAGCTTTTTTGTCTTTAGCTGGATTGCTCTTTGCTAATTTATATATACCTGTTTCGTGAATGATATAATCACGAGCAGCAAAATAAGAAGTCTCTATTAGTTGCTTCTCGGTATATTGTTCTTCTTCATGGTAAACTATATCAGTTGATAGTTCACTTTTGATTGTTCTCATATTCATAATGTATCCTTTTATAATCTTTTTTGTGTGCTCTAATGGCACTTTTACTATTTATAACATTTTCTCACTATAAATCAATAGTAGAGTGAGAAATAATTAAGCAATCGCCTTTAAATTTCGCTTCCAGTTATAAACGTAGTTTTCTATATAGATTTTAGAAAGATTGTTTGGGGCTGTATTTCCATACTCATTTTGAATGTCATTTAATACATCTTTTATTACTTCAAGCTGTTTATTTTGGTCAACGTTGAATATTGATACTGCCACAGGTAAGTTTCTTAAGATACATTCCTTGAAAAAGAAATATAAAAACTCATCATTATATGATTCTGGCTTGAAACAACCCCACTTTTTAAGCTTTGAACCAAAATAATCAATGAACATATTTACCTGCTGACAAGTAAAATTCTCATCGCCATATAGTGAATAACTGTTTATACCTTCTTCAACAATAAGCGTTTTATTATCATTAAATGGTAATGAGTGTCTGAAAATAATTTTTTCTTTCCTTGATAAGTCAGTTCTGTTCTTCCAGACATATCCAAGCAATGAACCATAATCAACCTCAACATTTGAGGTTGTAGCGGTTATTTCAACTTCTGGCTGTGGTTCCTGTGCTTCTGCTTCTTTTCTGGATTGTATAGCCATCCTCGCTTGTTCTGTTCTATTCATCATAATGTTTTCCTTCAAATGTAATCGGCTAAAGCAAAGAGGGGCTTTTCAGCCCCTTCTAATTATTTGTTTTTAGGTTTCTTAGGGTCAGGATTATTATCTTTCTTGCTATCTTTAGCTTGTTCTAAGCGTTGTTTATTATCATCTTCATAAACCTTTAGAGCGTCATTCAGGTCTTTATTATCAACTTCTAATTTCGCTTTGTCGGATTTAAGTTCTTCAATTTCTTTTTGAACAGATTTGAGTTGTTCATTCAAACCGTTGTTTTCAGTTTGAAGTTGCTCCTTCTCTTTTTTCAGTTTACTTACATCAGCAACTTGTTTAGTTATTTCATCGGTTAATGATTTATTTGAAGCTTTGAGCGCTTCGATAGCTTCCAAATGACCTTGTTTAAGTTTTTCAATTAAATCATCGAAATCTTTACGCTGTTTATCTTTCTCTGTTTTCAGTGTAGCAAGATTATTTTCCAGTTCTGTATTTTTTCTTTCAAGATCTGCAATATTGGTATCTTTGCTAACAATAATAGCGTTAAGTTCTTTAAGCTCATTACCATGAGTAGTTTTAAGCTGTTTTATTTCTTCTTCTTTATCAGCTAAAAGATTGTCAAACGTTTTTTGCTGATTTTCTAACGCACCTTCATAGAACAATTCTTGTTCCTGAAGCTCTCTTTCATGAGTAGACTTAAGCTCTTCAATCTCTCTATTTTTAGCTGTTATTTCAGTAGTATGCTTAGTCGTGAGGTTAGTGATCTCAACCTCATGTTTTGCTACTGTAGTGGAATAAAGAGTATCTAACTCATCATATTGAGTAGTAATTTCAGTATAATTGGTTTTGAGGTTTTCATGTTCTTCTTTTAATTTTTCAAGAACAACATTTGTATCATTGAGTTGTTTCTCAAAAGCTTCTCTTGATTCTGCTTCAGCTTTTAATGTTGCTTCTGTAGTTTCTAAAAGCTGTTCAGTAGAGGTAAGTTTCTGTTTTGTGGTGGCTAAGGCAATAGCATTTTCAACATAAGAACGTGTAATGTTAACAAGCTCTATTTCCCTGTAAGCCTCGGCAAGTTTTTCTTCGGCACGTTTAGAAATATCAGCAAGTAATTTTTGACCATTAATGATACTTTTATGAAGTTCAGCATCCTTAATATCTTCTTCTGAAAACTCTTTAACAGAAAGCTCTTTCGATGTTTTAAGGTTTTCTAATTCAGTATGTAGCTCTTCACGTTCAGCATCTTTAATAGCATCCTGTAAAGCATCTTTAGCCTTAACCTTGTTTTCATCCATCTTCTCATCTTTATTTAACCAATGAGTTTTAGGAAGTCCAAGCGTTTCAAGAGCATCGTTAATACGTTTTCTTTTTAGTTCTCGCCATTCAGCTTCTGAGCCAAGTAAAGAGCGTCTTGTAATACTTCTCCAGTCTGGATTATTTGGTAGGATGATTGGCTGATCATTATGGTCTATTCCATAGTAGTTCTTGTTATTTAAAGTTCGTGAACCAACAATCATATGGAAATGAGCACTTTTACCGTCTTGGCTAACATGAGTGCCAGAAGCAGCTACAAAACAATCACCAATATGAACAGTTGGCGTATAACGACCACCACCTTTACCTTTCTTATACCACTCATTAGGGTGTGCGAAAGCTTCAATAACTTCTTTTTTGAAGTCAGGCCATTTTTCTACCGGAGTTCCTTCAGGGATTTGAATTAACAAGTGAGTAAACTCTACATCAGATTCACCATCACCTATTCTTCTTTTCGTGTTATATCCCGGTCTGTCCTGTAGTTTTATAAATAACTCATCGCTTGGAAAGTCTTCTGGTTTAATCAAACCATCAATATACTCTCCTGTTTCGGTATTACGATAACCGATGTATTTATCAATAAGTTCTTTACTGTTTTCAGCAGTAATAAATGTCTTTGATACTGGATCATAAAGTAAAGCACCATCGTGAGAAGCCTCTTTGAAACTCTCAGAATGCCTTAAATCACTTATTACCCCTTTTTTTGATTTTTCACCAAGTATTTTCATCATAATGTATATCCTCTTATTATATTGTCTGTTTTATGGGTTTTGGGTTTCAGCCCATAAATGTATCCTAACCCATATTTAATTAATTACAACAGACGAAGTAATCCCTTTATCTATTATTTTTCTGAAACGATGATTTTTTTATTTTCTTTTATTAGCTCATCGGCTTTCAAATCGGCAAGAGCCAAAATCACATTGGAATAGGGTTCATCAGAAAGAGATTTAATTTTCTCTTCCAGCGCTTGAGGAATACGGATAGCTGCCATACGGAAGTTATCTTTTTCACGGGTAATCTTGAAGGTGCAACGCACGTATGGCGTGGTTCCGGGAGGTATATCACCAAGATCGATATACTCATAGTTCCAGTATGTTTCCGCATACTGGTTAGCAAAGGCGGTTTCAAGAGAGGTTTTTTCAAATGACTCCATATCATCTAACCAACTTGCTGCTTTTTTCTTCTTTTCTACTTTCTTATCAGTCATCACAAACTTCCTCAGATTTCACCAGAATGAATATAGTCTAGTCTATACCAGTCTATACTATAATGCATGTTTTTCAGGGTCAGGCTTCACTACCACCGGAGGCCAGTTGCTTAATCTTGCTACCCATAACAGATAACAGGTGTTCGAACTCGGCCTGAGCATCGTTAGCTGATGGCAAACCTGATTTTGGTTCGAATACTGTTATACCCATACCGTAAGCGCGAGGGTAGGCAACACGTTTTCTGATGAAAGGTTGTTCATAGCCATGAGCGCGTGCTTTCTCTTGGATGCGCTCTAACAGTTCACTTTGCTCTTTGTTCTGGATCTCAACACGGTTAGGAAGCAACAGATAAGGCTTCTTCATTTCGTTCTTCAGCTCATCAATGCTTTTGAGCGTAATTGAAAAGCTGGAAGCATCGAGGATAGTCGGCACGATCACAAAGCTACCCAAAGCACCACCGCTATTCACACCGGGGCTGTGGTCAAAAATGATGTATTCAGAATCGGCAGCAGGTTTACGGCCAACGTGAAAAGGAAGCTCTTTACCGTTCTGTTTGGCATATCCGGCAAAGATAAGTGAACCGCCTTGAGGGTCAAGATCTACAAGACTTGTTTTACGTCCCTGAGCCGCAAACCATCCAGCTATCTGGATGGCTGAATTTGTTTTCCCAACACCACCCTTACGATTCCACACACTGATAGTCAACATAACACTCACCTTTTTCTAGGTTTTTCAGTTGGTTAGGCTTTCCGTCAAATTGACATTCCGCCGATATAGATTAGTATATATTAGTATAGACTATACTAGCAATGGGAAAGTTTATGACAACCAAAACAATTACTTAAAGAGAGGAAACAATATGACAGACAATACAGAAAACTTGTTCGATGAGAACGGAAATATTCAGGATGTGTTCAAGGAAAAAACAGTAGAAGAGCTGGAAGCACTCTTCCCCTCGATGGATGAAGAACCGGCTTTACCAGTAGAAGCTAACCCGGCTGATGAGCTTATCGAGAACCGCCTTGTTCTACAGGAACGTATCACCAAGATTAATGAGCTTATCGCTAACAAAGATACGCATGGCTTCAATGACGCTGTTATCAGTACGTTCAATGATGAGTTATCAGAACTGGAAGGTTCACTTAAAGAGATAAACAGCGTGTTAAGTAGTGATCCGGTGGCTGACGTTGAAACGCATAATCTCGCAAACAAGCAAACACAACTTATGGAACAGTTTGATAAAGATATAGATGATTTATACGCTTTGGATTTTAAAGACATGACTACCGAAGAGTTAGAAGAGTATTTTGAAAAGCAAAAAGCACTAAATGAACAAGAGATAAGGAATTGCGATTGGGTCATTCATAACCACTATGATTTTGATGTAAGTGATGTTATAGAGGCAACACAAAAACGTGATCACTACATGAATAAGTTCGATATTATTTCTCAAAGAGTTAATGATGAGTTAAACGTCCGAAAAGAAAACGATGAAAATGATTTATTTAATATTTTAACTAATAATCAGGCTCCGCAAACAACTACCAAGAATGAAATAGATTATACTGATTTAGATCGTTTTACTGAACAACATCGCAACCCTAAAGATGCGGATAAACTTATTGAAGAAAGAAATAAGTTAGAAGCGAGTGTAGAAAATTTCTCCAACCTAATAGAGAACAAGGATACATTAAATTTTGATGATGCATTTATAAAATCTATCATAGAAAACAAAAATGATGCGTCTAATAAACTTGAAGAAGCGAACAAATCTATAAAAAGCATACTTAACAATAAAGATCTTCCTGATATGACACATAATGAACTTAAAGAATGGAGTGATATTAAAAGGGATGCTTACATGTTTGTTAACAGTAAAATTTCAGATGAGCTTATGACAACAGAGAATCATATTATAACTAACAGGCTTATTAATGAAAGAAATGAAAATGAAAAATGGTATAAAGAGGTAAGTGAAAAGATAAAAGAAGAAGAACTTAAAAGAGAGCGTGATTATAATAGTTTTATGCAAAGCATTCATCATGAAATTGTTAAAGAAAATAGCCAAAAAGAAACACTTACTGATGAAGATAAGTTATCAAGTGAAATATATAAAAATGTAGCTATTGAAGAAACAATGACTCTTAAAAAGTCTTCAAACCTTAAAAATAAACTATCTCAAACAAGAGAAAGAATAGCTACCAACAAAAAAGTCGATTATGAAGAGGAACATCAAACGCCGTGGTATAAGAAATTAGGTGATGTTGTAGATTACTTTGCTGATGGTTTAAAAGGTAGTTCCAATGCAAAACCAGTATTTTTAAGCGAGGATAAAATCTATGATACCTTTGGTGATGAGATTGATAAAATCATAAACAGGTCTAAAACACGTATTATTCACTTTAAAGATAAAACATCTGTTCTTGAAAGTGCTCAGGAAATAAGAGCTAAAGGCAAAAACTATAATACAGTATCAGAAAAAATGTCTAAACTCGCCATAGCTAAAGGCTGGAAGTCTATAACGTTTGAAGGTAGTGATGTGTTCTTGGGTGTAGCTTATGAGAAAGCAACCCGTTTAGGGCTTGTCGTAGAGCCTCAGAACGCTGAACAAGAAGAACTGTTCAAAGGTATCCATAAAGCCAAAGGTCTTGATGAGATCATGCCATTCAGCGGTATGAAGAGAGAAGAGGTTAACAATAAAGAGATTGATGTTCCAGAGGTAAGAGCCACACAAGGCCAGAGGATGAGAATGTAAAAAGGGGCGTAAGCCCCTTTTATATTTTTAACCCTTTCTTAATATCCTTTTCGTAAGATTGTTTTTCTTCGATACTTTCGATTACTTTATCCATGTAATATACACCCAAATTCATATGTTGACCGTAGGAAGCAAACTCCAAACCTTTTACTTTACCTGAACCAAGATTTTCACCCGCTAAGGTAATTTCTTCATTAAAGTCTTGTGATAAATCTGAAAGTCCAAGATCCTTATCTAAAGATTGAGTAGTATCTAAAGTTGCGAAATGATGATTTAAATAATCCCCATCATTATTGTAAGAAGGAACTACCATTAAAGGTATATCGCCATTCTCATCATTTAGCTTCACAATCGTATTATACTCATTATCATGATCAATTTTCAGCTTGCCATTTTGTAGTTGTTCTTTTATGTATGGATGATTATCATGTGGTGTTCCATTTTTACACCATACATCATTTCTCTCATAAGTATTATAAGTGCTGTTAATTTCGTTGATTATATCTTTTTTAACTAACTCATGAAATATTTTATCTGAATCTACATCAATAACACGATCACTAATCAGGTTATTACTTGAATATTTTTCTAAACCCTTTGCTTCATTTATAAATTTATCATTTCCAAAACGTAAAAACATATCTCCATAACTACTTTCTTTATCCGGCGCATGTTCATTATCAGAATAGTTGCTACGTCTTTCATTTTCTTTATCAGTATATTTTATTACATAATCTACAACTGTATCATTGTTAACTAATTCATATTTCTTTCCCATAATATTTCTCCTTGTATATTTTATATTTAAAAGGGGCTTACCCCCTTTTTATGCTCTGTATGATGATCTTGATTTTTGTTCTGGTTCATCTATTTCTAATGTTGCTTCGGCTTCATATTCAAGAGTTCGTAGATAAGACTGTGTGCTTTCTAAACCGTCTTTTAAGCTTTCATAATAAACACCCTCATTTGTAGTTGAAGATGTTGCTACATAATTAAACCCATCAGAATTTAATGAAGCTTGGCAATCTTCCTTTGGTTCAATTGAAAAAATAAGATCACCAACAGGAAGAATTTCATTACCATCGTTATTACCAATGTAGCTTATAGAAGCATATACTCTATCTGTATCAAGTGAAATCTCTCCACTTTCTAATCTTCTATTTAAATCAGAAAAATCAGGGTCATTTTTGATTGTGTCCAAGATTTCTTTTGCGGCAAGTTCATGTGATAAATCATCTGATAAAGCCTTGTAATCTTCCTCTGTATAGTTAGATATATCAATCTTTTTATTGCCAAGATCAAGAACTAAATCACCTGTAGTTTCATCAGAAGTGTATTTAGATGTGGATGGAGTGGATTTTATTATACTTTCAGCGTTATCATGGAACATTTGAAAATAGGTTTTATCATCATCATAATATTCTTGCTTGCTGTTATATTCTTTTGTTTGTAATGCTGCATTATCTAAAACATCATTAATACTAACTACTTTATACTGTTTACCCATAATGATTCTCCTTTTGTTATATGGTTTATTAATTACATCATATATTCAATAAAAATCAAATTAAATTGAGATATTAAATAATAAAACAAGATAAGCGGTATAGGTAAACACAAAATAAAAGGGGCATTAAGCCCCTTCATATTTATTTATGGTTCGTCCGGGTAAGTGAATGCTTTATGCTTCTCATGTTCTAACGCTGACATAACACAATGTAATAATGTTGGGTTATTATCATGAGATTTGTTTATCAGGAGCCTTAAAAACTCCATATTTAATCTTTGCCTTTCGTTAAGACTGTTTCTGTCATGTTTAATCTTTTCATAGCTGTTGCTATTCAGGTAATCAAAATAATGCTGCATAAAGCCAGCCACAACATCACTCACTTGAACCAGAGGATTTAGCTTTGAATCAGCGAAAGAGTAATTAAGCGTTAGATTAGGGTTGGCTTCTGCTGCCTTTTGTAGATCTGCTTCCACTACCTTCTCTATGTCAAAGATATGACTGGAAGCCTCGAACATTTGCGCCCGGTGCTGATAGAACATAGCGAAGCCATCAACAAGGCGGTTATCGTCGTCTGTAGGCGGTTCATCCCTAATATCCATAGTGAGTGTCATATCATCTATGTTTTGGTCAGAGCAGGCCATCAGGAGCTGCAGGAGGCCATGAGCTAACCGGAGCTGGAAATCATCTTTATTGGTAGCTGTATAGAGGTTTACGCAATGAGTGGAGATCTGGCTTGATAGCCCTTGTATGAAATCCTTCTCCCGCCCCTCGATGTATGGGAAGTCATAGGACTTGAGGAACTGGATGAACTGAACCTTGTTAGCTTTAACGTAGGTGTGTAGAGCGTCCTTGTTTGCCAACATGTAGCCATAGAGCTGTTCATCACTCATTTCCGGGATGAAGCCCTTCTCACGTCCGAACAGGATACAATCATCAATGATGTCCACGTATCCCCAATACTCCATATTCAGGTGGAAGTAGTGTAGGTATAGATCACCATAGAGAAGCCACTCAAAGAACGCTGTGAGCTTCTTAGACGTGAGCATAGTCAGGAAGTCGCCTTTGGCTAAGTGCTTCAGCTTGAACTCTTTGGCGTTGGCCTGTAGCTGTATGCGCTGGCGTAAATCATCAAAGTCGGCACTCGATGAGGAACCAGTATGAGCAACACCGGCTAACACGAAGTTTACGCTGTTGTGCTTGTCTGGATCATGGTCAATGTTATAACCATCAATTTGTTTGGAAAGATATAGTTTACGAACGTTATTAGATTCATCGTAATAGAATTGATAGCTTTTGTTTTGCTGCGGGAAAGGATTCATACACATCACTTTTTTTGTGGGTTATGAACCATATATAACAATGTAGGATCTGGAAGTCTATAAACAAAAAACCCGCACAAGGCGGGCTTCTTTAAGAGAGAGAGGATTTGATTTAGAACCAGCCTAAATCGAAAATCTTGTTGAATACACTCAATAAAGAAATGAGAGTCATACCATATGTTAACAACACGCCAATCAAAAGTGGAAAACCAACTAACTTAGCGAAAACAGCATTATTAGTGCTTACATGCTGGAACCTACCAGATTGAGATACCTTGCCAAAAGGTAAAACAACCAAAAAGGTGAAAGCTAAAGATAAAACTACGTTAAACAAAAAGTATGGAATACCATAAAAGGTATGGCTTAACGCTTGTGCTGTATGGATGTATAAATCAATCATTTTAAAACCCTCTCTCGTTGTGTTGAATAAATAATATCGTACAGTTTTATAGATATCAAATTATTTTTTTATAATCTTTTTACCCTTTGGGTAGAATTGAGCAGGAACGCTTTTTTTCCCACTTTTCACCTTAACGCCCTCATACATTACATTTGGAAAAAGGCTGTGTATGGATTTAAATACATCTAATTTTCTGTCGAATGAACGTGTTTTAAAACAATGACAGTAAACAGCGTAATGAAAATACATAGTAAGGATTACAAAGGAAAAAACAGCACCTGAAGCAACACTGATAGCCTCAGCACCTTTCAAGTAAAAATGAAAAGTTAAGGCGAAACCTAACAATGAAAAGATTAGATTAACCCATGCATATAACGCTGTAGCACGTATGTTATCCTCAAGTATCTCTTCATTTATATCTTTAAGCGCATACCATGTATCGAATGAGTTTACTTCATGCTCAAACTTCCCTTGTGCTCTTAAAAGAGAATGTAAAATATATTTTCCAAATAGATATACTGGATAGAATGGCAAAACAATTAACTTACCAGAAAAAATAAATGGAAATGAAACAACTTTAACAACTTTTTTTAATGCGCTATTCTTTTTATAATCTTCAATTTTATTCATAATGAATCTCCTTTTAATAATGTATATAATTTTATATACAATTTAATTATTATCTTGTCAAAATAAAAAGCCTCAATTTAGAGGCTTTTTGTTATTTATTTTTTATCAATGTCAAAGTCATTTATATCCTGACCACTATCACCTTTAGAATTATCTTGAGGGGTGTTCTGTGTAGTATCAGTGTTTGATGAGCTTTCTTCATTACGTCCTTGAGTAGCTTTTGGAACATTATTACCAGTTAGATCATTATTATTTCCTGAGTTTTTAGGTTGCTGATGTTTATGTTGCATCAAGTTAGCTAATACCCCTGAACCAATCGCGGCGGCTCCGATACCTTTAGACATTGCTGATTCAGTTTGTCCAGATACCATCCCAAGAACTGCAGAAGATGCTCCACCGATCCATTTAAAAATAGTATCAGGTATTATATAAAGGAGTTTAAGACACATAACCTGCATTGTGATCATTACTGATGTATATATTATAATCATCGTCAAGAATTTGTTGATACCAAGCAAACCACCTTCTGTATTACTCGCTGCGGTGAAGAAAGTTGAGTTGAGCAAATCAAACATTATAGTTGTTATTACATATGAACCTGCTAACCCTATCATATTCATCGTAGGTCTTAGTAAAACACTTAACGCAAGCATATATCCTTGCCCTTGCTTACCAACAACACCATCCTGATCCGGGAAGAGTAAAGCAACAGCAAGTAGTGTAGAACCAGCTAATGCTTCGAATATTAATATGTAATATGCGCCTACACAAAAGAATCCAATCATGTAAGGAAGCATTGGGTTTACGAATGTGAGAACATCACCAACATTAATCATTGTTGACAATATTTTATTTAACATCGGTGATAATATTATTGCTGCGGTCTGAATGCCATCGCCTACAAATGGAATACTACCACCTGCAACCGCCCCGCCCGTCACAAGTATATATGCCGCTTCTGCGGATAGTATCATCCTTGAACCTATATTTACAGAAACTGTTAGTGGCATTAAACTTGATGTTTTAGATTCATCTTGAGAGTTGATTATAGCCATATTACCACCGATAGCACTAATAACTTTCTGATAAGCGCCATCATCACTTTTAGAGGAATCTTTCATACTTGAATTATACTTGTTAGCAGTAGCTAATAATGTTTGCAATCTCTTTAAAGTCGCTAAAGAAGAAGGAGGGAATTGTTGATTGAAATACACATCCTCATCACCTCTATAATTCATTGTGCTCGTAGGGTATCTATTAACAGCAGCGTTTGCATCTGAAATAGCATTAGCAATTCTCGCATAATATGTATAGCTATAAGTCCAACCTTTTTCAGTCATTCTATCAACCTCATCTTGCGATAAAGCATCTTTCATTACTTTTTCTGCTGAAGCCTGAACATAGGCACTATATGCGTTAACCATTAAGTCTATTTGTTTATTGATAGCTTCGGCATTTTGTAAAGGAGCATCAACAAGATAATCTGCATACTGCTTAGCACCTAACACTAAAATATCATTAGCTTTTATTTGTGCTTCTTGAACTGCTTTAGCAATTTTACCTGTATCTATGATAGCATTTTCTGATTTGAAGTTCTTTTCATCAATAAGTTTAAGAACTGAACTTCCACACAAATCTATACCGCCACCCAACGAAGGATCACCATCTCCGGGGATACCGAATCTATAACCAACTAATTCATCCGTAGAAAAGCGTGTTCCACTCATTAAAGTATATAACTGTCCCCATCTTGAGGCATCGTTAGCTTTTTTAGCGTATCTATTATAAACGTTAACACATGCAGCGGAATATAAGGTATTCATAACGTTCTGACGTATCAATATTTTATTATCAACAGATATGTATGTATTATCAGTAATTAAGGAGGGAGCTAAAGCATTCCATGTTTCATTTCCCCATTGATTGCCTTGAAGGGCTAACCATAAGATAATAGCCTGAACACAGTTGTATCCTCCAGTCGTGACGGGAAGTAAAAGTGTTGGGGCTATTGCAGTACGAATTGGAAGCCAAGCAGAAGACCACTTTTTACCTAACATTTCACCATCGTGAGCTGTAGACATGGTTCCAACGATAAGCGTATATGCAAGTATAATACCACCGACTAACATAACTTTATTTGAAAAAACTTGTAAAACGGTTCCTGTTATATTTGTAGCGTAGGGGTTCCAATACTTAACTACATTCTTACTTACTTCATCTGTGCCGCCAGTCAAACCGAATAGGTCAACTCCGGCAAACGCTGGAGTTATAAAACAACCCAGCAATATTAATAAAAACAAATTTATCTTTTTCATAATCTCTCCATTTTATTTATTTGGTTTTGTATCCTTATAACGGTTATTAGGCTTACAATTAAATAGATACATCAAAATTAAATATAGTCAAGATGTGTATAATATTATTGACAAATTATTTTTAATAAGTTAATTAGTTAATTGATAATTATAAAAGGAGAGCACGATGAATTATTATATGGTTAAACCATTTCGAATAGGAATGATAGAAAAAGATATAAATGTGAAAGAGTCAGATCAGTATGTGATTATTGATTTAATTAGTTCTGAAGAACTACTTTATTGTGAAGATAACTGTTTTTTGATAACACCTGAACTATTGTTAGATCTAAAGGAAAACAATCTGACCAATGTTAACGTAGTAAAACCTAAAAATATGAAGTTTAGCATTCAACATAACATGGATTATCCAAATAAAAGAATGCGCGACTGGTATAGGTTGATCCCTTTCAAATATGATCAATCAAAAAATCAAGAGATGTTTCTCGACCAAAACGACAACCTTATTGTAAATGAACGAATTTTCAACATACTGAAAAAGCATAGAATCATAAGAGCAAAGTATACTGAATTTCATATAGATGAGGCTAAAGACTTTGAAGAAGAAATTGATGAACAACCAGTATTCAAAAAGGACATAAAAAACAGCTATAGAGACTTGTTAGTTTTTGTAGTAATCATACTAACGGTTGCATACATATTTTTTAAATAAGAGGCTGAAATATGAATATTAAAATCAATGATGGTATTACAGGCGAGATCTTAGTGTTAAATCAAACAACGTTTAACAATGATGTGGATACTATACAGTTAAGAATGACACCAGAGTTTTTAGCCCTTATCAAAAGACATTGTTCCGGTGCTATTGATGTGTCTATATCAGCTTTATTAGATTATGGTATCAAAAAAATATTAGATGAAAATATTTCAATCTCAATACAACAAATTGAGAAACAAATCGTAATTGAATCAGTTAAGCGTGATAGTAGCATTATTCCATTTACAACAGTTAACTATAGAGCATCAAGAAAAGACACACGCCCCGTATTCGTGAGATTGTGTAAAGATCTAAAATATAGGTTAAAAGAAATATCTCCGACTAAATATACACTTTCAGCAATTGGTATAATAAAGTATTCGATTGATACCTTGCTTAGAAACAATCAGTGCCTGATAATTAAAAGTGAGGCCGTTTATGAAAAATAAAAACATTGAATTTATGCTTAATGCTATTCTTTTTGCTAAGTTTCTTTTATATCAGGATGAGTTCACAAATGAAGAGCTTGAACGTGGTGAAGATGTTCGAAACATAAAAGAGCTTTTCGTATTTAAAAATAAAGAATGGATTAATGATATTAATACAATAAGAATAAAGGATATTAACCAAGATATTCATATATCATCAACATACATCATGTCATTAGATGGAGTGGGTTATTATGCTTTTTCTAATAAGTCAGAAGATGAGTTATACCAATATTTAGTTAATGACCTTTGCGATCATTATATCGCTGTAAGTGAAATGTCATTGGAAGACATAGAAGGAGCTTTAGAGGCAATCGAAGAAGATTTGTTTGATATATACCGAAGTAATCTATCTTTAGCCAACAAAATGATTTTAGATGTTTCAAACAGATTTAAAATAAAACCTGATTTGAAAAGACCATTACTCACCATCGTTTAAAAAGGGCTGTTAAGCCCCTTTTATATTGTTCACTGTTTTATGATGTGCTATGTTTACCTTCTAACTTAAATGTTGAAAAGGATAAAACATGAGCGCATTAGGGCATTTTAATAACATTCGCACTATCAGAAAAGAAGCCCATGAGATGGGCTATGACACCTTCCTTGAGTTCGCTGAAAAGGTTCAAACCGTTAAGGATGAGTTCCTAAAAGAAGCAGAAGAGGAAAAAGCGAAACAGGCACTGGTAGAAGAGAAGCTTAAGGCTACTACCGAACTTCTCCAGTCCGAGGGCTTTGAAGTAAGCCTTGAGGCCGTCAGAGCGCTTCTGTTAGGTCAAATTGATGCTCCTACCCCTACTGGCAAGGGTAAAGGTGGTAAAGGCGTTAAACGTGGTTCTGTTGAGCCTAAGTATGCGTTCACTGTAGAAGGTGAAGAACAGACGTGGACAGGCCGTGGACGTATGCCATTAGCGCTGAAAGAACTGATTGAGAAGGGCGAAGAGCTGGAAAGCTTCCTGATCAAGAAAGAAGACTAAAAACAATACCAGCACCAGAGAAAAACCAAGCCCCTTGATAGGGGCTTTTATTTTGGCTATTAAATCACTCTAAATGATATAAATTTGCTCTCTATCTTATTTCTCATAATTCACCCCCTTTTTCAGCTTCCACTTTTCTTTTAAGTTGCATTTTTAAACTCTCATTACCTGATAAAACATAAGCTCCGACTGTTTTATGGCTTTCCTTTTTCGTTGCTAAGTAAATAAATCTCTTGAAAATGACTATTGACACATAACTACAAATTAATACACCGATAGGATATTTAATGCTATTTGGTATGTGCGTAAACATTTCATATGACAAAAGAGCCGCTCCTACTGATAAATTTAACAACATTGCTTTACTGTTAGCGAAATACTTCACTATTGCCACGGTATAATCTTCTACTAAACTATTGCTCATAATTACCTTCCTTTTTTAAGTTGTTTTACTGCTTTAAATGCCTGATACCAAGCTGTTATTGTTCCTGCTGCGAACACTACCCCTGTATTTAAATACTCTGGATTAAAAGTAGTCCAGATAAGAGCACCACAACCAGCGAATACCAATGCTATATAAGTCCATGCGTCTATAACTAAGTTTGTTCTATTCATAATTTATTCCTCTCTATTATTTGTCGTAAAAGTATATTGTGACGGGTCTTCCGCCATAACCATCATCATTGTTGATACAGGCCGCTGTAAGTGTTGCCATGTTGAGATCCAGACCGTTATCAGTGTTCTTCACCTCTGTAGACGCTACAACTATCTTGAAGAAGCTTGAACCAGCCTGAGTGACGAACTTGGCACAGGCATCTACAGACACGTTCTCAAACCCTATGTAAAAGCTACCGTCATAGTAGGGTTCTATGAGAACGTTAGCGTTCCAGCTATCCCATATCTGGCCTTCATCTACCAAGTCTTCCGGCACTAACTTAGCCTTGATAACAGCATCTACTGAAAGCCCGGTATAGTTTGCTGATCCTGCGTATAAGTTTTTAATCCCGGCGTTAAGAGTTCCTAAAATCTTTATGTCATTATCTATTTTTTGTCCTGCGCTGATTTTTGGGTAAATCATGAAAACACCCACTATCAACGCTGATATAATCCCAAATACTAATAACATTTCTAATAATGAGAATCCTTTTTTTCTGTTTAATGTTTTAATCATGTTGTTAACTCCACTTTATATGATTGAAGAAAATATAATCGTAGAGTTATCTTCTGAAAAACATGCTGCTGATGTAGCGGCTATATCTATGTTTTTACCTTCCTCCAGATTTTTTACTTGCGTTGAACCATTACCATTATAAATATCTATAATAACGAAGTTTCCTGATACTGCTGCTATGAGTTTAGAACAGTCAGAAGCCGGAACAGCGTCATAGATAATATTATATTTACCATGATTACCTGAATACTCTACTGATACATTCCCTTTCCACTCATTGATGAGTTTACCATCTTGGATCATGTTATCAGGGGCGTTCTTGGAAGCTATGAAACTATCAGTATTCAAATCCGATATTTTAGCCCTTCCACCATAAAGCGATTTAACACCTGCTTGGATAGCTGTTAAGTTTCTGCTTTCTCTATCGAGTCTTTGTGAAGCCTGAACTTTTGGAAATATCATAAATGCTGCTACTATCAATGCTGCTATAACACCTAACACCAATAATAACTCTAATAATGAAAATCCTTTCTTGCTCTTTCTGTCTTTTAATAATCTAAAACTATTTATCATAATCATTCTCCTTTGTTGTTTTGTTTTTTTTGGGGTTATATATAGCATCAATGGTGTTTTTATCTTGTCTAAACATCCACGGAGTGATTGAACCTAAAAGAGTAATACCCCCTCCTATCACAAGCATGTTAAATATTTTACCCATCACATCTGAATCAAATCCAAAATAACTATTAAACAAAATACTTATAACTGAATATGAAACCAACCATAAACCTAAACCTACTATTAGCATAGAAACACTTTTAATGTTTTTACTATTTTTACTATTTTCATCAGTAAGACTTTCCAAAAGTATTTTTAATTTATCCGCCATATTAACCTCTACTTGTTTGATTGTTATTTTCTCTCTGTTTGTAAATGATGCCGCCATCATTCAAAAACTCTTTTATAAACTCAGCCCATGTTTCAGCTTCCTTTTCTCTTGTCTCTGTTCCCATAACTACCTCCTTTAAATGCTCCAGTGTATATCTGCCTTAAAATTCTCTGCTGGCTCGTTCACGTAGGCTTTAAACGCTATAACAGCTATGGCCTGATTGATGTAGCCGGATAACCTATATGCTGCCTTAATCTGATTGAAACCATGTTTAACGCCATCAGGAATGATTTTACGTCTACCTAAGCGTTCTATCAGAGCTAAGATGCTTTCTGCTCTCTCTCCTTCAATTAACGCCGCTTTTGCTATAAACTCATTACTATTATGTAAACCCAACTTCTTTAACTCTCTTGTTATGTCTTTTTTCATTTACCAACTCCATTTCTTATTTGATTTCATAGATTCAATATTTAATAACTTTACAACAAAATTCATTACCAAAATTAAAGAATTTGTTGTTGCCAGTACACATCCAAACATTATAAATGGTGCTAATGTTATAGAGCCTATAAAACTATGATTCATCCAAAAATCATCGCTTAAACTTAAAGCGGTAATGACGCCAAAAGCCATCAAACACAACCCCAACACCATATATATTAAATTTTCCTTTATTCCGCTCATCATAACTTACCTCTTATATTTTGATTGGTTCCAAACTCATTTGATATTTCATTCCTATATGCGACTATCGTTAATAGTCCAACCACAATAGAAGCTATCCAGTAGCTAAGAGTGTTTTCAACCTTCAACATGCTTAGAAAACCAATAACAGCACATATATTAAAAATCATCATTCCTACTATATTGAAAACAAACTTAGCTTTTTTCATTTCTTTCTCCTTATGCTGCGTATCTTTTTTGTTCTTTATGACTTATTTCTATTCCGGCATCCATTAAAACACTCATCATGTTTCTGTCATTTAATAAGTGAGCGTAATATAAAGCGGTATGACCAAGTTTAGATTTATTGTTTATGTTTATACCTGATTTGATTAACATCCTTGCCTTAGACGTATCAGCAGTGTATAGCGCATTCATGTTATTGTTGTTTACTGCGTTAATGTCAGCGCCTTTATTCAATAACAACCATGTGCTGTTAAAATCACTAAAGAACAATGCTGTATTACCGAAGTTATCCTTATGGTTTACGTCTATACCAGCTTTAATTAACAGTTCAGCTATTTCAAAACTTGCCCCGAATAACGCTGTTTTACCATTTTCATCTGTAGTGTTTATTTCAGAAGTTCCAGCAAAGTGAATGTAAGACTTAACAGTTTCAACGTCATTAGAAAATAGCATTCTGTTTCTGCTTGATACTATACCTCTGTTTCTTATACTCTGTATTTTTGTATTTAAAGTGTTTTTCATAATGTTTATTCCTTATATTTAAATGTTTATAGTTAAGTTATATTCGATTTTAAATATAAGTCAATCTATATTGAGAAAATAAATTAAAATAAATTTGACTTTTATTTATATTAATTGGATATTGATTAAGAGAGTTAAGTATATTAACTATTCATCTGTTTATTTGTTTTCGGTTAGTGTTATTAAAGCGTCCTTCGGGGCGCTTTTCTTTTATATATACTCCGTTCGTCGGAACATAAACAAAAAGTATAATATATATTTGATTTTTACTTTATATTGAAGTATCTATTAACTATAACCAAACAAAAAAAGGAAAACATTATGAATATATTTAATAGCTTTAAAACAATCAAAGAAAAAATCTCCGTTAAATACTCCAAGAACAAAGAGTGGGTCGAGGTATATTTAATATTAGCATTAATAGCTGCTGTTTCGTCTGCATCTCGATTTCCAAGTCAAACACATGAAGATACCATAAAGCCTACAGTAAGTATTGAACAGCCTTTAGTAGTTTCTTATCCTCATATAAACGAAAACAACTACGAAGAAAAACTAAAAACATATCTTGAAGATTTCTACCCTACCTTAGATAAAATAGAAGATTTGAATCTCAAAAAAGGCATAGAACAATCTAATAATGAATACCTTAAAATCCATACTGATATAGAGTCATTAAGAATGAAAAGACTTTTTTGCGATAGTTTATTTAAAACAAAAAACGTCATTGCTTGTTATCATACTTATGATGGAAACGACAAAGAACTTTCTCTAAAAGTTCAGGAATGGGTAAACAATAGAATAGATCTTGCAAAGGAATGGTATTTAAGCAATAAAGATAATAAGTTTGATATTAACTACGTTGTTGTGAGAGGAAATTTTAAAGCATACTATCTTGGTGTTAAAAGTGAACCAAGTGGGTCTTCAAAAACAGTATTAACTATGATTGATAATGCTGTAGAAAAGTTTTTAAATAAAAAGCCCCATTAAGGGGCTTTAGTTTTTCCATCTTCTTTAGTCTTATCAGGTTTAGGGAGTCTGGTTATCCGGGAAGGTTTCAATTCACCTTTCGAGATTTTTACGGCTTCCTCTGCTGACTTCAACAACTCTTCAAAGAACTTGCTCATAATGATTACCGATCCATCAAAACAGGTCTGAATGTGTTCCGGTTCGCTCAAAGCGTAGGACTTCATCAGTTATCTTGTAGATGAGTAGCCAGTCTGGTTCTATGTGAGCATCCCTATAGCCTTTGTAGTTCCCCTGTAGAGGGTGATCTTTGTAGACTTGAGGCAATGGCAAGGCATCATTGATTAACAGCGTCATAAGGGCTTTAAGCTTGCTCATGTCTTTATGACGCTTCTGAGCCTTCTTCACATCTTTCTGGAACTGGCCTGAGTATTCAATCGTCCTTGTGGTCATTTATCAGATACCAAGCTGATTAAACAGATCATCAGCATCTTTAGCTGTATGAACGTCTACGCCTTTCTCACTGTTAGCGATGGTATTAGCAGTAAGCTCGTTAGGAACACGCATATCGAACGGCAGAGCCTTTTCTTTGGCTACCTTAGTCAGAGTGATACGAACCAGATCGGAAACGGTTAAGCCCATTCCGGCAAGCACTACTGCAGCTTCATTTTTCAGTGTTTCATCTATACGAGCACGAACAAATGCATTTGCGGCCATGTTGGAAACCTCCTTTTGGTTAATGGTTATACTGTAGCTCAACTGAGCAACAAAAACAAGTAGTATATACTGATATAGACTATACTCGCTGTGTTGAAATCTGGCGTAGAACTAAGGTAATCAGGCACATCAGGGAAAAAGTAGAAGTATAACCAAAAGGCGAGTTTTACCTTATGCCGGAGCTGGAACCATAATGGCAGACCAGAAGATAACAGAGTATAGATTAGTATAATATAGTCTATACTCTTTGTTTTTGTCAGGGCGTTAGCCCTTCAGCACCTTCCCGGCCTTTACCAGTTCCTTTAGCTGTTGTTCTGAAAGGATGGCATCATGAGGAAGGGCAGAGTAGATGTTTCCAACTTTCCAGTTTCCCGGCTGTTCGGTTGGTTTCAGGATCACAACTGGTTCAGAGTCTTGCCCCTTTTCATAAATCCAGATTGCTTCCTGTTATCGTTGGATTGATAATATTGTAGCTCAAATGAACTACAACTAGCAATTACAATATAGACTATACTAATCTATACTACTGTTATTTTGAGATCAGGTATCAAATAGGGTATGGGTTACTATGGGTTTTAGATAGATACCCATAAACCCAAACCAACAAAACCCAAAACCCTTAATTGCTTCCAACACCGCCATTAGCTACACTGTTCTACCTCGATCCTGTCCACCATACAAATCTGTCCACCTTGCTTATTGGACTACTGGACAAGCAAATGGACAGTTTTAAACCCTAATTAGCTGTTGTCCACTGGACAGATCAACGTGTCCACTATACCAAATGGACAGATTGCAAGAGATAAAGCCTTATATATCAAGGCTTTGCGGCTAGTGTCCACTTTGTCCAGTCTGTCCACCCACTACCA
>ENA-ORUR01000199-ORUR01000199.1-human-gut-metagenome-genome-assembly--contig:-NODE-199-length-43457-cov-7.74665_pt1 | contig 43457 bp, 41 predicted proteins | sample MGYA00242086_ERZ509223 | MGnify/ENA primary metagenome ERZ509223 (study PRJEB26280, sample SAMEA2338820) | human gut metagenome | biome: human gut; feature: human-associated habitat; material: faeces... | reverse complement strand
TCTAATTGCAAAACAAAAAACAGCCCAAGCAAAATGACTGCTTGAACTGTAAATTTTATTATCAGTACCGATTGACAAAGAACCCCATCTTTGGACGTTAACTTTAGGTAGCGTTAAAAGATGGTGATTTTTTAAAAGACAAACTAGTAATTCATCAAATTCAAATCAAGTCATATTTGTCGAATTAAAGCGTCACTGCCTTAATACTGGTTTGACGACTGAATTAGTTTTGATAGCGTACTTTTAGTTACAAGTTGAAAAATTAAAATAGATCAGATATCATTGTAAATGAAAAGAGAGTAACGAGTGGTGCCTCGTTACCCTCAAACGCAGTTCAGGTGACTCGAGTCAAGCTAACCGTTATGGTTAGCTTTTTTTATTATCGCATAGGCTTTGGCACAGTCAATAATTAGCTGGCCGATTGCCACGATAACTATGGCGGCAATAATTGCCACTCCTCCAGTCTTTTCCTAATTAACATGACTTCCACCTCCACAGTTCAGATTATTTGAGGGGTGTGTAGCCACGTTAACTGCTAAGTCTTTCATGGTGGGAGCGACCCATCAATTCCGACCTAATAGCATTTTATCATAGAAACAACAAAAAGCCTGCTGGCTGGGATCCCACAGGCATGAATAGTAATGAATGAAGCATTTCGAGTTCTTAGGCATGGTGGGAAATTAACAATTATCGATATGGAACATACTGGAGAATTTAAGCGATTACTATCTCAATGTGGATGTAAGGTAACAGTTAGCCATACACTGGCATCAATGGCCTATGGGGCTGAGTCCTGACGAGTATCATAATTCCAGATAAGCAATAGGTGAAAAGTTTATGAATCTACACGATAAAATCAAGCAACAATATGAAAATAGGGATTATGATTAGCGAATCAATATCGCAACAAATTATTCCAAGCCAGATAAGTTAGGCTGGAATCTACGAGTCAGAAAAAGTATCAAGTCGCTATAATAATGCGTTGTAATCATTACTTAATGACTGATTTTTTAAGGAGAAAAAATGGCTAATACAATCGATAAAATCAAATTAGATTCTGAAAATATTTGTTTTGGCCCAGAACCGGAATTCAATGATGAAACCAGACAAATCCTTACCTTATATCGAGATGGTCACTTTGTTTTCAGAGGCTACCGATATGGTGACAAAACGTTGCTGAGAAAAAAAGTAGCAAAAGTTTCTCTCAAGGAGATGCAACAATTTTTTAATGAAATAGAAACAATAGTATTAGATCCTGAATATCAAACTAATTTTGTAACAGATGTCGGAACTTGGCGAATGAGTATCTACTACCAAAATTACCAGAAACATTTCTTTGGTTCATTAATTCCTGGTTGTGGTTTTGACCAAGTATCTAAGAAATTAAGAGAAATTACAAAAATCTCGCATCTTTTTGCATTTAATAATAACTATAGTCGTCCTTACAATACACCGTTATTACCTCCAAATGAGTAATAGTCCTTAACAAAATTCAATACCACATAATCAAATCACCATCTTTAAACTCTATGCAGTGGTTAAAGATGGTGATTTAGTCATTGTAATGGATGATCTAGATCGTGAGGCAGAAGGTGATCTTGTTGGAATTGCTAGTAAAGTAACCCCACCAAAGGTGAACTTTATGACTAAATATGCACGTGGCCTAATGTGTGTTCCAATGGCTCCAAAAGTTGCAAAACGTCTTCAGTTGCCACAAATGACTAGTGATAATACTGATCCATTTGGCACGGCCTTTACAATCAGTGTTGATCATAAATCAACTACGACAGGGATTTCTGCATTTGATCGTTGGCGGACAATTAAAAATTTAGCTGGCCCACAAGCGAGCGGTGATGATTTTTATAAGCCAGGGCACCTTTTTCCCTTGGTAGCCAAAGATCATGGAGTGTTGGAAAGAAACGATCACACAGAAGCAGCGGTTGATTTAGCAAAATTAGCAGGAGAAGAACCAGTAGCCTATATTTGTGAAATTATCAAAGCCAATGGAGAAATGGCACGTTCAACGGAACTTCATGAAATGGCCGAAGAGTATAGTTTACCATTAATTACAATCCAGGAATTGCAAGAGTATCGTCAAAGTGAAATTAGCAAACCAGCAACTCCCGTTAGCTTACCAACAGAATACGGTCATTTTAAACTTCATCGGTTCAATAACGATAATCTTGCCCTTGTAAAAGGTGATGTTCAAGGAGATGATCCAGTCTTAGTTCGTCTACATTCGGAGTGTTTGACCGGTGATACTTTTGGATCGTTACGTTGTGATTGTGGCCCGCAGCTTCATGAAGCAATGCGGATGATTGAAAAACAAGGAAGTGGTGCGATTCTGTATCTTCGTCAAGAAGGCCGTGGAATTGGTTTGCAAAACAAGTTGAAAGCATATCGATTGCAAGAAGAAGGGCTGGATACCGTTGAAGCTAATGAACACTTGGGCTTTCAACCTGACGAGCGAACGTATGAAGAAGCAGCTGAGATATTAAAACAATTGGGGATTACTAAGATTGATCTTTTGACTAATAATCCCGATAAAATTGAGCAATTGAAATTAGATGGCATTGAGATTAATCAACGGGTTCCTTTAGAAATTGCGCCAACTAGTTACGATAAAAATTATTTATTAACGAAGAAAAATAAATTTCACCATCTGTTAGATTTGGAGGATTAAAAAATGAATGAATTTAGTGGAAAGTTTAATCAACATGATTTAAAAGTTGCGGTGGTTGTTGCAGACTTTAATGATACAGTTACTGGTCAGTTAAAAAATGGTGCCGTCAACACCCTTATTAAGTTTGGGGTGAATGATGAACAAATCGACGTTTACCATGTTCCAGGTGCATTTGAAATTCCATTTGTAGTGAAGAAATTATTATCCACTGAAAAGTATGATGGCATTATGACTTTGGGAGCAGTGATTAAAGGTGACACATATCACTATGACTTAATTTGTCAAAATGTTACTAATGGAATCATGCAACTCAATTTGCAAGGGGAGGTACCAGTTATTTTCGGCATTTTGACAACTGATAACATAGAGCAGGCAATGCAACGTGCTGGACTAAAAATGGGTAATGAAGAAGCAAGCACGGCCCAAAGTCTGTTGGAAATGATCTCACTTCATATACAAATTGAAACCAAATAGTATCTATTGCTGCCTCTGATATATTCATACAAGATCTCTCCCCCATTTATTAGACTAATTTGGGGAAGAGTTTTTGTATTATGAAAACAATTTGATGTTTCGTGATATGATAATTTTAAACATTAATTTATAATTAAAAAGGCTATTACTTGACAAACCAAGTGAATAAATTAGGGCAACCAACATGGAGGAAAATCATGGTTCAATTACTCTTTGATGATCGCTTAATAGATCAACTACCAATGAATAAATATAAATTAGCAAATCAGTCTTTCAAAAAATGGTCACTGGCACCAGTGAAAATTGGTCAGCAGCATTTGTATCTTTATGTTGAAGAGAAAACAGGAATGCCAATTTTTTCTGATCAACTTGGCCAAGATCAATTTTCAATATTATACTCAAATTTAGTAGAAACTTTGGGCTTTTTGACAGCTAAACAAAAGGAATGGTTACTAGACGAAATTGATTTTACATCAGTGTACTACCGTTATTTACAACCATTGACTAATCCGTTTTTACCACAATACGAAAAATTCATTGAACAACATCAAAAAGAATTCATTAAGGCTGCACAGCAAGATAATGATGTAGCACGGAACGTAACTTTATTAAAGTTAACTAGTAAGTTACTAAAAGAAATGAATTTATACGATAAAGTTTTAGCTAGCTTTGTTCAAAATGTAAACTTTCTTAGGCCTCAAAAAACTCACCGACCAAAAGCTAATGCCAAATATGTTATTTATCAACCTAATTTTGATGATCCGCGTTATTGGCAAGAAAGTGTTAAAGATGAACTTACGGATGATGACCAGAACATTATAAGAATACGTAAAAACAATCAAAGAATGATTGATCAGTTTTTAAAGAGTGAGATTGGACAGGACGTTGAAAATCAAAAACAAGGTCAGAAAATACTAGAGGACTATTTAAATAACTTCTTGGTGAAACAGCAAGGAGAGGTCATTACCACTAATTTAGCTTCTTTTAACCTTTACATGACTACTGTCGATGACCATGACGGATTGATTAGATATACGCTGACAGATTTTTATGAATTCTTAAGTCAAGCAGGAATTCTCACATTAGCAGATGTTCGAACAGTTAACAGCGAAGCAGATAATGACTTTACTGTTTTGGATGCACAACCATTACCAGGAGATAAAGAGGAATTTCACAAGCTTCTCTCATTCCAATTACACGATCCCGAATTTTTTGAAGAAGCACAAGAGCTAATTAAAAATGGTGACCTTCCTGCTTCCTATCAGGATATATTGGATGATGTTCGTCAGAAATATGATAATTCAAATTCTACTGACAAGATCAAATTATCACGGATTAGCCAGTATTATCATTTACATAGTGAATTAGTGGGATTTCAGCCAAAAATGACGCGTGATTTTGTAATTAGTGGTGATCAATCAATTTCAGAAATGGCAGAGTTGCTGATTGTGATGTTTGGCGGGACCTTATATCATCTATATAATGTTGAAAACCCAGTTTCCAAGACCACTTACGAATTGCAAACTGAGGACGATGGTGCTATGGACCTGTTTATGGGTTCCAATAGTTATAATATAGTGGATGCTGAACAAGCAACGGTATCACTACTAAACGATGACGATGAGTTACGAGTGAATTATGATTTTGGTGACGGTTGGGAGTTTAAACTGACCGTTCAGAATATTACAGCTTTTGATTCATTAGGGACACCGCGGATTACTGATGCTGTAGGTTACGGGATTATTGAAGACATCGGTGGCCCTACTGGTTTGACCGAGTATTATCAAGAATTTAAAAATGGTGACGTAGATCCATATTTCAAAGAATTATTAGATGGTCATTTGGTGGACTTAGGAATTGTCGACATTAATAGAATTAATACAATGGTGCGGGCATATCTTTCTAATAATATCTGATTGCTTTGTTCATAAATAACAATCAAAGCCACTCAAAAAGAAGGGTGCCGACAATCCCTAAATTGAAAGGATTGTCAGCGCCCTTTTTGAATTATGATAGTAATATAGTATTGATAATTAATCGTTTATTAAGTCACAGTAAGGAGGATGGAAGGATGGCTGAGCAATTAAAATGGTTTAAGGACGATACTCTTCATCAAAAATATTACCCGGGAAATAAATTGTATAAACATTATCAAGATGATGTGTGGGGAATTCCACCTCATAATGATCGTAGCATTTTTGAACAATATACAATTGGAATGTTTGCAGCCGGCTTGAGCTGGAATGCTTCCTTTTTAAAATACCCTGAATTAACTAAGGCATACCATAATTGGGACTTCGGCCGAATCGCTAAAATGGGTGATGATGAGGTTAAGGCGATGCTTGATAATCCTAAACTTATTCGCAATGAACGTAAAATCCGTGCAACCATCAGTAATGCAGAAACGGTTATAAAATTGCAGGATAAATATGGATCTTTGGATAATTATTTTTGGCAACAAATGGATTATTTTCAGTGGCGTTTTCGAGTGCCAACCATCAGTTCCCTGGGTACTACAATCCCATTGGGTGACAAAATCGCCAAACAAATGAAGAAAGATGTCTTTAAATACGCTGGCCCAGTTTCCGTCTACTCATTTATTGTTTCAATTGGGTTAATTAACGCACGATTAGATGGTAAAGGATTTGAAGATGATCCAAAGTCACTAATTAAGCCGTACTCTGAACAGGGGCAAAATACTTTTAATGTTTAAATGACTCATGCATATTTTTTAGAAAATTCCGATTTAATCATCTTTGGCAGGGGGGTAAGTGAAACTTGTTTAGTCGCAACTTCACCAATAAAGTTTTGGTCGTGTTCAATGAATAATATCGGTGGTTGATATTCCTTAATTAAGGCGATTAACTGTTCTTGATTATAAGTATCTAGATAATTGAGTGGTTCATCCCAAATATAGAGTTGTGCAGGTTCGACCAATGACTTGGCTAACTCAATCCGCTTTTGTTGTCCCATACTCATCCGCTCAATCGGGATATTAAATGTTTGCCGTTTAAACCCTAGTTTAAAGAGGGTGTTCAGTAATTGCTCATAGTCAAGCTGGTGATTGTTTGCAAATTCTCTTAACAAGCCATGGTTGCTAGAGTAATCTTGGCGGACTAAGCTGATCTGGAGCTTATTAGCTATGTCAATTTGACCAGAAATATTGCCTGGGAAATCGCCACAGATTGCTTTAATTAAACTGGATTTACCTATTCCATTATTACCAACTAATGCTACTTGTTCATGACTTTTCAATGTAAAACTAACTGGTTGGAACAGTTGTCGATAGTAGGAAAGCGATACTTCTTTGGCTGTTATTAATGACTTATGAAGGGAAGGCCGGTAGTTAAGCTCAAGACTAGCAATCTGTTCGCGTTCGTTTATTAATGCTTCTTTTTCATGAATAGTTTCATTCATCCGCTTATTCATTATGGTGGACTTTTTCATCATTTTAGCGGCTTTAGCACCGATAAATCCTTTATCAGCATGAGCGTTGTTTTTCTTTTCACTCTCTGCTTGTTGTGCCCATTGCTGGCGTTGCTGTTGTTTTTGTTTAAGCTGTTTAATTTCACTTTTAAGCTGCTGGTTCACTATCAGAGCCTCTTGATCACGGCGTCGCTTCTGTTGGAAATACGTTGAATAGTTACCGTGTTCTAAAACTAATTGATGTTGTTCGATCACTAAGTAATGATCAATAACATGATCTAGAAAATTGCGATCATGACTGGTAATAATAAAGCCAGTCTTTTTAGTTTTTAAATAGTTAGCAAGTTGTTGTCGGCTGGCTTGATCAAGATGATTAGTTGGTTCATCGAGTAACAAATAATATCCATCCAGTGCGAATAAACTCGCTAATTGCAATTTTGTTTTCTCACCACCGCTTAACGATTTATATGGCTGATAAAGAATATCTAAGTTGGTGTGTAATAGATTTAATTCCCGTTCAACCTTCCATTGTTCATCTTGTAGAACTGGTAAGGCATAATAGATTTCACCAATCGCATAATTAGTTACTTCAGGTTCAATTGAGAGGGGAAAACTAGCAAAATTAAGATTACATTGAATCTTGCCAGTATAATCTAGTTGGTTTTGGAAAATCTTCATTAATGTTGTCTTTCCACGGCCGTTTCGCCCTAATAAGCCTAGTTTCCAACTGCTTTCTATGTCTAGGTTGCAATTATCAAAAAGGGCGTTTTGGCCTGGATAAGCAAAAGTCATATTTTTAATAATAATTGGTTCCATATTTATCACGCTCCATTCAATCATTTAGTCGAAGTAACGCTTAGGAGCCGTCTACTACTCAATTATTGGCAGAAAAAAAGGCCTACCGCAGACGGGTAGGCCAAGAGAGTGAATACAGCATTCACTTTTATTTAGTGATCTTCGCATTGAATTTAAATTCTACCCATAAAGGAGTGTGTGACCGCGTAATAAGGTCAAGGCTCCTAGTTAAAATGTGCAGAATTAAAATAACAATGGATGATTCCTCCTCAAAATTTGTGATTTTACTTTAGCATTTAAATATAATTACGTCAACTAGCACGATATTATTGTTTAATCATTAAGCGCTCAATCAAAGCTTTTTGGCCTGGATGAGCTTTCTCTAATTGATCAACTTTTGGAATCAGTAATTCTCCAGAAGTATTGTCTGGGAATGTAATGCTGATTTGTGAAAACCCGGTTTTACCACCTTTATGTGTTTCCATTGCAATAAAGGTTCCGGCTTCAACATAAAAACCGTGAACTTCATTTTTACGTTTGTTGAGTCCCAGTTTAACGGAGTGGTAATGACCATCTTGTGTAAAGCAATGGACAGTTACGGGATCACCATATGTGTACATTATTGCACGACCGTATTGCACCATGTGGAGATGTGAAGGGTGTGCTGGGTCAATCGTCGTGTACATTACCAACTCTCCAGGACGATATCCGCGGTTAACGGTGTAGGAAGGGTAAAAGTTTTTCATCATCTCGTCCTGTTGTTTCTGTTGTTCTGGAGTTGGCTTTGGAGCTGGTTTAGTAGGGCCTTGAGTTTGCAAGTCTCCAGTTCCAGTGATTAGAGCATCAAATGCTTCAGAAATTGTTGAAGAGAAACCAATTGAGCGTTCTCCAATCACATTAGGAATATTTAATTGGCCCTTATTGATGGTGATGTAATGGCTTTGAGCATTACCAGCAACCAATTGCATACTTGGTTCTTTGATCATTCTGTTTTGTGGACCGATTCCCAATTCTAACACCAGAATCTTTTGATCTTGGTATTTGTTGACAAAGTTAGCAAATCCTTCTACCTGAGTTTGATCCATCTTAAATAAGTCGCCGGGAATATTGAGTGCTAATGGGGAACCACAATCACCACAAGTTGGCAGGTCTTGTTCTGTTAACGTCCCGTTTTGATCCTTAAGATAAATCTCATGCAAAACGTCCTTTAAATCTACCAAGGAGTGTTCCTTAGGATGAGTAGTACATACCCCAGTTTGCCAATTGCCTTCAACTTCAAGGTAATTTTCGAAACCAGCAAGCGCGAAGTGGTGGTCAATGTTTGATGTCCAAATAAAATGAGGCTTACCATCTACAATTTGTTTTAGTTGGTCCATCAGTTCACCAGGTTGGTAGTTGTAATTATAAAATTCAGCAATTTTAGCATAAACTCGCCAACGATCTAATTCGTTTGGATATTGGTATCCTAAAGCCCCTAGCAAACTTGGAAGACTGTATTTTTCCACTAGGTCGCCTAATACGGTTACTAATTTTTGATCATTAGCAAATAGGTTTAAACCTTCAGAAATTGAAAAACCGTTACTTGCAGTTATTAAGATTGCATCCGCATCGTTTAACCATTTTTGTGCAGTTTTGATTGAGTTAGCCATTTTGTCCTCCTTGGATTTGTTGTGCAATTTGCTTCAAGGCTTCTTCGGTGTCACTTTGAATTAACAACGAGCGGTCAGCAATCGCTGGGTTAGTTAAAGCATCCTTCGGGTTAAAGTTTATATAGAAGGAATTTGGTAGGTAATTAGTCATTTCCCAGAATGGTTGTTGGATAAACATTGGAGTCATCCGTCCAACCCCGATTTCTATAAACAGAATCTTCTTGTTTCTATACTTGCCAAGGAACCGATTTGCTTTATCGTATTCTTCATAGTATTTTTGGTCTTCTAAGAATTCGGGACCACGAACCCATGGAATGAGTGGGGCACCATCGACTTCACTTTTTGGCATGAACTCTTTAGCAAGCCGGTTGTTTTCAATCTTAGGAATTAATTCATCAAGGTAACTCTGAATAGGATATAGGTGTTTATCAGTATCAGTGTTTTTGCTTTGGAAAAATCCCCAAGAACCCTGGATTTCGCTAACGCGTTCGTCTGGGAAAAACTTTTTGAAAAGCATATCCTGATTAGTTGTAATGATGTGGAAAGGCTTGTCTTTAACGATTGTTTTCACGTAGTCATAAACATCGTTTTGCGGTGGAATGGTGGAAACCATCTTTAGCATCTTCAAAAGATAGGCCCAACGTTCTTCTTGAGAATCAAAACGGTTGTAAAATCCTTTAAAGATTCCTTCAAAATGGTACTTTTCGTAAAAGTCTTTCATATACTTCATAAATAAAGGACTGGCTTCGTACCAGAAATCCATTCCAGCAGCGTTTGACATTCCGGATCCAGCACCAATGATAATTGCATCAGCTTCTTGAATATGTTTTGCTACATTATCAATTTTATTCATATCTTTGCTCCTTATTAATCGACACTCTGTAGTTTTATGGATACAGTGTTGTTAAATGTTATAATTGAATTGTAGCGAGCTTCATGAACGGAATTAATAACAACTTAGAATCGGTTGTCTGATTATGGACAGCACTGAACAAGTTGTCCATAATTTTTGGTAAAATGACTTTGTTCATAAAAATTATTAAAGGATTGTGATAATTATGGCTAATGGAGAAAGAAAACAAGATCGCCGAACGCTATACACGATTAGCACTATCAAGGATAGTTTTTTGAAATTAATTCAGAAGATGCCGTTTTCCAAAATCACGGTTACGAATCTTTGCCAAGCTGCTGATATCAGCCGGTCAACTTTTTATTTACACTTTGAATCAATTAACGATGTCTTAAATGCAGTCTTAGATGACGCCATTATGGCAGCATCTCCAGCTGATTTAGCAACTGATGCAATGGGCATTGACTATTTAAAGGATAACGAATCTTTAATCCCAACATGCCAGCGTGTAGGTGCTAATTCAAAGTATCGTCAGTTGTTGCTGGATCCTGATCTCTCCGAATACATTGTTGGACGGATTATGGTTCATGAACGCGATCGCGTAATTCCACTAATTCAACAAAAAACGGGATTATCGAAAAAAGATGCTGAAACGTTATTCTTGTACAATTTACACGGTTCTTTTGCGGTTAATCGTGCGAACCGATTCCAAAAAAACGAAGCATGGAATCACGATGTTCAACTTTTAAATAGTTTTACTTTGAATGGTTATAATGCCCTGAAATCAAAATAAAACGCTCCTTACTAAACTAAGTTAGTAAAGAACGTTTTGGTGTAATGTTTGACAAGGTTGTCACTTGTTGTTAAAATTCAAACTAGTTTAATAGATGTTCCACCGGGAACAATGAGATAGTAATACTTTTCCATTAGGTCATAGAAGGAAGGGTGTTGCTATCTTTTTTATTTATAAGGAGGAATTTGTAATGCAATGGGTATACTTAATTTTTGCTGGTTTGTTAGAGTGCGTATGGTCCACAACGATGAAATTAAGTAATGGTTTTTCACATTTATAGTGGTCAATTGCGACAATTATTGGGTTAGTACTTAGCTTTTTATTTTTAGCATTATCTTTAAAGCGACTTGATATTTCACTAGCATACCCGATTTGGACCGGAATTGGTGCAGTTGGGTCGATTCTAGTTGGTTTGATCCTGTTTCACGATCAAATTAGCCCGTTGACTTGGTTGTTTATTGCTCTTCTAATCATTGGAATCATCGGTATTAAGGTTACTAGTTAATGTATATTAATAATCTTCTAAAATCATTTTTACATGAGGAGTGGATTCATGAATGAATGGCTCACCGCTGGTTTTAAATCCAAAGTGCTTATAATAACCGACAACTTGTTCCTGGGCCAAAATAACGATCGGCTTTGAACCGAGTTGACGACACGCTTCTATAATATGTTGCATTAAAGCGGTAGCTAGTCCTGTATGGCGAGCCGATTTAGCAACGACAACACGACCAAAGACAATGTGATCGTTAACTAGAAAAACTCGTGCGTATGCATCGACTTGGTTTTGATCGTTGAGATGGTAGACATGTAAAGCATGCAAATCATCATCGTCCAGTTCTGGGTAGATTCGTGATTGTTCTACCACAAAAGTATCAATGCACAATTTTAAACTGGCGAACGCCTTTATTATTAGTGTAGTTAATTTAATTTCAAAACTCAAGAACAGATTATGTAACCTGTCTAGTTATGGACGGTTGTCAAAATTTGTTGTTAATTTTTAAAGGAGAATCATAATGGCAAATGTTCGTAAAACAGATCGAAGAACTGTATATACTTTGAATGTAATTCAACAAGCCTTTTTAAAATTAATTGATCAGCAACCATTTGCTAAGGTTACGGTTGCACAGTTATGCCGGGAAGCCGATATTACGCGGTCGACATTTTATTTACACTACTCGAATTTAAATGAAGTGTTAGATGCAGTTCTGGATCAAGCGTTGCTGGCGAATCAAGACATGACTTTTGACGCGGATCCGGATGATACTTCTCTTGTTCCTGCTTGTCAAAGGATTGCAGGGGCACCAAAATACCGGCGTTTATTGATGGATCCCGATCTAAGTGAATATATTATTGGACGAATTGCACAACACGAGCATGATCGGATTGTTCCGCAGATAGTGCAACGAACTGGCTTATCAGAACAAGCTGCAACCAGCCTGTTCATCTACATGATTCACGTCTCATTTGCGATTAATCGTCGTCACCATTTTACGAAAACGCCTGAGTAGTTTGCAGACATTAAAATGTTACAGAATTTTATTGATGCAGGTTATGGTGCTTTTCATAAGGGTTAAAATTAATTCCAGGAAACTTGATAGGACGGCGAAATAGCGATGACTAAAATCGATGAACAATTTATGCGTGATGTATTAAATATCGTTGATATTATTCCATTCGGCAGAGTCGCCACATATGGGCAAATTGCCAAATTAATTGGTCGCCCGCGGAATGCACGGCTAGTTGGCAAAGCTCTCGGCAAATCTGGTGGTTATGGTAAACACCCTTGTCACCGTGTTGTAACAGCAACCGGACGGCTCGTTCCTGGCTGGTTTGACCAACGTCCAATGTTATTGGCAGAAAATGTCACATTTAAAGACGATAATCATGTTGCGATTAAAAAGTGTCAATGGCAAGGAATTTAATTAACAAACATAACAGCAAAGTAGTATGATAAAGGTGTAGAAAACGCTTACATAATTTATCACAAAATACGAAATGGGGGATTGTCATGTTATCATCACAAACACAATTTGTTGATTTGCCAAATGGTAATCATGTCTGGACACGACGAATTGGTCATAGTCCACGAAAATTGATGTTATTACATAACAGTACTGAAATGCCGTGGCAATATTTAACAACGTTTACTAATTTTGCAAGGCAAAATGATATTGAAATTATATTAGTTGAAATGTTAGGCTCATACCTTTCAGACCAACCTGAAACTGACCGAATGTCAAGTGTAGCTGAGCGGATGTCTGAAATACAACATGTCGTAGCTCACTATCGGTTGGATAAATTTGCAATTCACGGGATTGCTGATACGACAAGCCTGGCAAGGGAATATGTTAAAGATCATGCCAATGCCCGGCGACTATTAACAGATCAGGATGAGTTAGCATCTGCACGAGCAACCGAAGTTTTGGGTAATTTTGATAATCCAGAATATCTGAATATGTTGAGAACGCGGTTATGTTATACTGTTACTGTTTAGAAATAATTTTTAAAAGGACTGCGATCTAATAAGTAGGTCGCAGTCCTTTTTAGTACTGAATGTGATATATCATAGAAAATTTTGCTGAGGATGGTGAATGATTGTGCGGGTCGCGTTTGGTAGTGATAATCATTTAGATGTGAATCAGGTTTCAGTTGAAGAAACCTTGCATCAACAAGCCAAGTGGTTAAATGAGCACCATGTTCAAGCATATATTCATGGCGGTGATCTTTTTAACGACTTCAGCCAAACTAGGAAGTATATGTACCAATTAGAACATCAGTTAACGGGACACGCATATTATATCTTGGGCAATCATGATATGTTAAACCATGCTGACTACGCAACGGTTGAACACCTTACGGATCCGCAATATTTGCATCATCGGTGGATTGATATCCCACAAACTGATTGGAGAATCATTGGAAACAATGGGTGGTATGATTACAGCTTTTCTACTTATGCCAATGATCCAGAACGGGTAGCCAAGTGGAAGAAAGTATATTGGCTAGATAGCTCGATTGATCAACCAATGAGTGATTTGGAGCGAATGCGCCTCGTGGATGATCAAATTTCAAAGGACTTAGAACAAGCCGCTCTGGACCGTAAGCGCGTGATTCTAGTCACTCATTTTGCTCCACGTCATGAATTATTGAATAAGAAACCTTCTTTTGTGGATACTCCACGAAAAAATTACTTTTACCAAATGATTAATGCGATGATGGGGAGCGATCATCTAGGTGAGCTCCTTGAATCCTACCAAAATGTTCAAATGGTGATGTACGGACATTTGCACCGTCAACATCCAGCTTTAACTCGGCATGGGGTGACTTATTATCATCAAGCAGTAGGCATTAAGAATAAGCGGATCAACGAATGGCAAGCACCAACATTTATAGAACAGTGGCAACGAACTTTGCGAATTTTTGACCTTAAATAAAAAATCACCGTTAAGCAAATACTAAGCTCAGCGGGAATTATTTGAAATTAAGTAGTAAAGCTAAACGATAATTGTTTCATATCGGTTATGAAAGGAGTTCAACATATGACAATCAAAATCGCGCAATCCTCAGATTTACCAGCAATTTACAAATTCTATCAAAGGGTCTGTGAACAGCAGAAAGACGATGAGTATTCTCCAAAGTGGACATGGCAGGATTATCCTTCTGAAAAAGGGTTGGCAGATTTTGTTGCCCACGACCAAGTGATTATTAACCTCCAGGATGATCAAGTAATTGCCGCTGGAGTACTATCAGTAGGTGAGGATCCTACATACCGTGAGGTTCCATGGGAACATCCAGTGCTGACTCAAAAATTGCGGTTTTACATTTATTCGACGTTGATAAGGAATTTCGTGGACATGGTATTGCTCAGGCAACGCTACGTGCCATCATCAATCAGGCACGGCAAAATGGGCAAACGGTGATCCATTTAGACATTATCGACCCTAATTTGCCAGCTGAAAAAGCATACTTAAAGGCTGGCTTTCATATCAATAATGCCCAAATCATTGATTATGATAATTTAGGTCCCACTCCTGCCAAGCTCTTTGAACTGTTGCTCAATTGATTTAAAGCTTGGGGATGAATTGACGATTTGCTTTCAAATTAAATCACTTTTAACTTTATGTTTTTGGACATGAAGTTTTTTTTGTAAAAAAACTATCTTATTGTAGGTGATCTGTGGTATGTTAGCACTGTACTTAATTTTTAAAAAGGATTTAAGATTAATAATGAAATTACGAAAATATTTGTTTCTAGTGGTGACCTTTATGGTCGCCTTTGTTGCTTGTGGAGTAAAGGCTCAGGCAGCATCAACATATATGGGTGGGACCCCAACCGTATTTGTACATGGCTTGCAGGGAACTCATGGTTCCACCGATACAATGATTAGGTACCTGAGCCAGCGCTATTCTGGAACTCAAAAAGTAATGACCATTAATGTTAAGCCCAATGGCGAGCTGGAAACTACTGGTCGCTTTCAAAAAGTTAAGCATCCATTAGTGCAGATTAACTTTTTAAACAATTCCGCAAACACCACCACGAATGCCCATTGGTTAAACAAAGCATTGACATATCTTTATCAAAAGCAGGGTGTTCGCAATGTGAATATTGTGGCTCACTCAGCTGGAAATGTGGCTGTTTACCAAGCACTTGCTTCTCAAGCGGCTCACACACCGAAGACTAATAAGTTTGTCATTTTAGCAGGGCCGTTTGATGGTGTGTTGTCATTAAATGATCAAGCAAATAAGAACAAGGTTAATCCAAAGGATCACTACAAACCAAGTATTATGTATCCAGCTAATAGCTATTATCCAAGCTATAAACAGTTGATGCAGTTAAGTACTGCTTTTCCCAAGACGGTTAAAGTCTTAAATGTGTACGGCAACCTTGGTGATGGATCAAACTCAGACAGTTTAGTAACCAACGCCTCGTCCTTGTCAGTTAATTACTTACTGCGTCATCAAAAAACACCGGTTCAAAACAAATGTTTTAAGGATGCCAAGGCGACCCATTCTGGTTTGCACAAGAGCACCAAAGTTGATAATTGGATTGCTGATTTTCTTTGGAAATAACAAATGCTGACTCGGCATGATAAGAAAAAAAGATGTAGATGAAGGTGAAATGAATGGACAAACAAGAATTAGAAGCGGCATTTCAAACTCCTAAATTCCATGACTTATTATTTGAAGGTAAGTTCGGGATGCGGACTGAAATGCACCGGATTTTAACCAATGGACGGACAAGTAAGTTCCCATACCCCAAAGATTTAGGGGATCGTAACCGGAACCCATATTTAACGACGGGCTATTCGGACAATTTGATGGAATTCAACGCCATCATTGTACGTAGTGCAAAGGATGCAGTTCGTCAGTTGGAAATTTTGGAACAAATTGTTGATGGTGAGCTTCATGAAACTGAACGGCTCTGGCCACTGAGCTTGGCACCAACCCCAGTTTATCTGCATGATCTTGATTACCTTAGTGATAGTTCCACTAAACAAGGTTCACAAGAACGTTATCACCGAATGACAGAAAAGTATGGTGTTAAACGGGCACTGCTAGGTGGTGTACACGTCGGTTATAGTTTAGACGAAAACCTAATTAAAATGCTCTATGATACCTTTGGTAAAAAGGATTTTGATACTGAAGCTGCGTTTCGTAATTATCTATACTTCAAGCTTGGCCTTGGGTATTATGCCCTCCAATGGTTGTTTACATACTTGTTTGGTGCTAGTCCTGTTGCACCAAAGGCGAAGGAAATCATTGCACCGGACCTTGATCATCAAGTACGGAGTTTCCGGAATGGACCTCAAGGGTTCCACAACTTGCCTGGTGAACAAGTGGACTACAGTTCCTTTGACCAATACGTCGCTTCTTATACAAAACTTCTGAACGACGGGACCTATTCAGACAGTAATGATTTTTGCGGCCCGGTAGCCTTCCACGGTAAAACGGATGATGTCCGGAAACTACCTGAAGAAGGGGTTCAATTTATTAGTATGCGGATGTTTGATTTAGATCCGTTCTCACGGGCTGGCATTAGTGAAGATACCTTGAACTTTATTGAATTAGTAATGGTTTACCACCTTATCAAGCCAGTTGGCGAATATACTCCAGAAGAGATCGCTAATGCACGTAAACGGAATTTGGAAGTGGCAATGCAAGATCCAACTGAACAGTTTGATTGGACTAAGGAAGAAGCAACCGAGTTTACAGATAAATTAGCTGAATTCTGTGATGAATATGATGCACCTAAGCGGTACCGGTTAGCTTTGAAATTTGTTCAACGGCGGATTGAAGACCCAAGCCTAACAATTTGTGGCCAGATGGTATGCAAAATTGATGATGGTAAATTATTGTCATTTGGTTTGAAGTTAGCTAATGATCGTTTCTCACAACTTGTACAATCAGGCAAACCACTGACTGTTATCTCAGAAGGAAGTTCAGTTTCTGTTCAGCGGTTAGTTCGGGTTGCGATTACTCTAGGAATTCAAGTATGGTTTAATGATGAAGTTGAATTTCAATATGGTGATCACGTTGAAAAATTAGATCCAGAACTTGAAATCAAAATGCCAGAAGGACCAGAGGCACACCTCCGGGCATTATTCCCTGAAATTAATAAATAAAAAAGTGGTACCAACGGCCGTGTTTAGACGTTGGTACCATTTTTACTATCGTCCAAGATAAATTTTAGAAGGAGAGTCATTATGCGACAAATTGGGATTATTGGATTAGGACAGGTAGGGAGTGCTTTGGCTGCACAACTGCTGGCAACTCGTCAGGCGGATCGTTTGGTATTGATAGATCAAAATGATGACCGCGCGGTTGGTTTGCAGCATGATTTGCTAGCGGGATTTCCAACCGCTAATCTCGTGGTGCAGGACTGGTCAGCAATTGGTAATTTAGATGTTTTAGTGGTGGCGTTAGGTGATCAGGAATTACTGAGAGAATCACGTTTTGGTGAATTAACCACAACAACCAAAGCCATTCACGACCTTGCTAAACAAGTTAAACTAGTTGACTTCAAGGGAGTTGTTGTTAATTTAGCGAACCCCAATGAAGCTATTACTGCGCTGATCCAACGGGAATGGCTTTTACAACCTCAACAAGTAATCGGTTTGGGAACCGTTTTGGATACTGCCAGATTACGTTTAGCAATTCAAAGTGCGTCTAAGCAAAATATTAACTCCATCACTGGTTATGTTTATGGACAACACGATGGTGACTTAGTGACAGCGTGGTCGACTGTCCGGGTGAATGGTCAGACAATCGATCAACCAATCTATGGCAAAAAGTTAGACGATCATAATCTTACTGTTCAGGCCAAGATGAATGGATTTTATGCATTAAAGGGGCTTGGCAGTGACTGGAACGGAATGGTCGCTTGGACATGTCGGGTAATTGATGCCATTTTAACGGATAGCAATGAAGTATTTTCGGTGGCAGTCAATCAACCACAATTTAACGGGTACATCAGTTATCCTGTTCAACTGAATCACCGTGGAGTTGGCAACTATGTTTTATTGCCACTTTATCCGCTTGAAGAAGAACAAATAGAAGTCGCCGCCAATGCTATTCAAGAGCAGTTAGCGACGATGAGTGATTTATTAAAGTAAGGTGTTAATGATATTGACGATAGTGAGGTGCTTGGTATTGATTCATGAACTTCATCATCGTTTCAAAATCATCGGCAAAACTGATGGCGGCTAAGTATTCTTCTTCAAGGAATCCTTCCTGATGCATGACTTCAAATTGTTGACGCATTGTGTCATAGAAATGATTGTAATTAAAGAAGACTACCGGCTTAGCGTTGTCACCCACTCCAGTCCATGAAGCGGCTTGAATGATTTCTTCAGCAGTTCCTAATCCACCGGGGAGTGCGACAAGCCCGTCGGCCATTTGCATCATGGTTTCTTTGCGGATGTCCATATTTGGGGTGATTTTTAAATCTGTTAAGCGGTCTAGGCTAGTATTACGCTCGTAAAGTTCCTGAGTAATCACACCGTACGCTTCGCCACCATTATCTAAAACTGCATTGGCAACGGCACCCATGAGGCCGAATTTACCACCTCCATAAACGAGGTCAATGCCATTTTGTGCCATTGATTTGCCAAATTCAGCAGCAAGGTCAATGTATTCTTCATTGCATCCTGGGCGAGCACCACAATAAACGGCAAGTCTTTTAATCAAAACATTCATCTCCCGATAGTGAGTTTAATAATTGTATTCTAACACAATGAAATGATGATCATGATATTAAATACTGTCGGCTAATCAGGTATATACTAAGAAAGAGGGACTCAGGTTCGATTAAAAAATTTTATTGTTATTCTAAGATAGTTATGAAAATAATGTATGAGGTGAATTATGAAGATCGGTTTTATCGGTACTGGTGTTATGGGTACCGGAATTATTGAAAATTTATTGAAAAATGATGCGGATGTGACGGTTTATAACCGGACTAAGGCTCATGCACAGCAGGTATTAGATCAAGGTGCGAAGTGGGTTGACTCACCCCGTGAACTTGCTGAAAATAGTGACCTGGTTTTAACAATGGTTGGGTACCCAAGTGATGTTGAAAAGATCTATTTTGGTGACGATGGTTTATTTAAAGCGGCTCGACAAGGCCAATACTTTGTCGATATGACAACCAGTAAGCCAAGCCTAGCAAAGAAAATCTTTGATCATGGACAAAAGTTAGGAGTACATATTTTGGATGCTCCGGTTTCTGGTGGGGACGTTGGAGCTAAAAATGGAACTTTAACCGTCATGGTTGGTGGAGAACAGGCTGACTTTGAAAAGTTAAAACCGGTTTTTCAGCAATTCAGCAGTAGCGACACATATTTCGGCCCTGCTGGCGCTGGTCAAAACACGAAGATGGCAAACCAGATTATGATTGCTGGAACAATGACAGGGATGACTGAAATGCTGGTTTATGCTAAAAAAGCTGGTCTGGATTTACCAATGGTTTGTCAAACCCTGCAAAGCGGAGCCGCTGAGAACTTTAGCCTAGGCACTTATGGACCACGGATTCTGCGAGATGACTACACCCCAGGATTTTTTGCAAAGCACTTTTTGAAGGACTTGCGGATCGCTTTGGAGGAAGCTGATAAAATGAATCTTGATTTACCAGCAACCAAACAAGCCAAGCAATTATATGAACAGTTGGTTGATGATCAAAAGCTAGGAAACGATGGTACCCAAGCGTTAATCAAGCTTTGGTGGCACTAATGATGCAAATAGATTTGTCCAATACTTTTCCAAAATAAAAAGCCTGAGGTTTTAAACTCAGGCTTTTTCTGTGATTGGTTTAATGTGATAGGCTTGGTTATCAGCTTCGTCAATGATTTCAACTGGAGTGGACTCATTAGCCTTTACAGTGATATGGTAACCAAACTTGTCCAGATATACTAATTGGCTATTGCTCACTTGTTCCACCGTTGCTGGAATTGGTTGGTGATCAATTCCTAACTTTAGATCTGGCGCGATTGTGATGACGTGTGATCGGTTGCGTTCTTCGTCGAAGTATTCCCATGTACCCGCGTAGAATAGTGGAGAAGTAGCCGGATTGTGTTTATGATGCGAGCGGCTGAACCCAAATGAACTTGAGATTCCAGCCATTAGACCCGCACCAAATAATAGCATTCCTTTTTTCTTCATAAATAATATTCTCCCCAAATTATTCTTATCATTCGATATAGTCTCTTAACACTATTTATTATACACAGATTTATATTAGGAAAAGATTTCAATTCTGTTAAAAACCCGCAATAATTTGTATAATAGAAAGGTAAAGCTTGAAAAGGAGATTGATGACAATGTTGAAACTAGGAATTATCGGAACCCATATTATTACTGATCAGATGTTAGATGCAGCGAAAACTACTGGTCGCTATCAGCTAACCACTGTTTATTCACGGACCCTTGACCGGGCTAAGCAATTTGGTAAGCCATATGGAGCCACCGGATTTTATGATAGTCTAGAAGACTTCTTTGATGAAGGAGACTTTGACGTTGTCTACATTGCTTCACCAAACAGTCTTCACTACGAGCAAGTTCGCTTGGCAATTGAAAATGATAAATTTATTATTGTTGAAAAGCCAGCATTTGTGAACCCAGAAGAATTTAGCGGTATCGAATCCTTGTTGCATGCCCACCCTAAGGCACGGCTTGTTGAAGCTGCTCGTCATATTCACACCGGAATTTATGACCAAGCGAAGGCTAAGATGAAGGAAATGAAACACCTACAAGGTGGAACCTTTACCGTTATGAAATACTCATCACGTTATGATAAAGTCTTAGCAGGTGATAAGCCATATCCTAACATTTTCACTCCAGAATTTGCTGGTGGTGCTTTGCAAGATTTGGGTGTTTATGGTGTTTACGCTGCCGTAGATTTATTTGGTACTCCTAATTCAGTTGTTTACTTCCCAACGATGGTGGCAAGCGGTGTTGATGGCAAAGGTGTTGCCATTCTGACTTACGATAATTTTGAAGTAACGTTAAATGTTGGTAAAACTGCTAACTCATACTTAGGCTCAGAAATTTATGGCTTGAAGGACACACTTTACTTTGACAGTATTTTTGATACTACTAAAGTTATTTACTACAACGATAAGAAGCAAGCAGAACCAATTAAGGCCCCAGTCTTTTACACCAACTCAATGGTTGATGAATTGAATGACTTTGCGGATATCTTTGAAAACCCAGATGATGAAGATCAAATAAAACGTTACCAACATTGGTTCGATCTTGCACGGACTGTTAACTCAGTAATGTTTGACCTGCGTCAATCCGCTGACCTTATGTTCCCATCAGATTCAAATCGGTAAAAGGAGTTATCTTGGACGAAAAATTACAAGCACATGTTGACGAACGCGGTTTTAAAAAACAAACAGCTATTCAAGAGGCAGTTTATGATGCGCTAGCAGTTGGCAAAACAGTGGTGGGCATTGCTCCTACCGGTTCTGGTAAAACGCTGGCGTTTACTTGGCCGCTGTTAACACGGGTCATGGCCGGTGATGGCATTCAGATTTTAGTATTGGAGCCTTCACAAGAATTAGCATTGCAAACTGCCCATGTCATGCGTGAATGGGCAAGCCTTCTTGGCATTAAGGTGCAGTCATTAACTGGGGGTGCTAACCTTCGCCGTCAGGTTGAGCGTTTGAAAAAGGGACACCCTGATATTGTAGTGGGAACCCCTGGTCGGGTATTGCACTTGTTGGATAACCGCAACTTGAAACTTAAGAACTTAAAGACACTGGTGATTGACGAAGCGGATGACCTGCTACGTGACGATACCCAAGCAGTGGTAGAAGATATCGAACGCCATACACCGCTAAGTACCCAGTTGGCCTTCTTCTCAGCAACCAGTTCTAAGCAATTAGAACAAGCTTCCGTTATCTTTGGCAGAGATGTGGTTTACTTTGATGTTCGTAAGCAGGATCAGAGTCGGGGACCAGTTAAACATGGTTTGCTGTATGCTAGAACGATGGCACAAAAGGCGCAAATGCTAGAAAGACTCAGTAAAACCAAGAACTTTCGTGCATTGGTATTCTTTTCAAGTATCAAAACGTTGCACTATACAGCTAGTCGCTTGAAGCATGCGGGTGTTTCTTCCGCAACTTTGGGTGGCCGTCAACGGCAAACAGAACGTGAAAAGGTAATGCGCCAATTCCGTAAGCATCAAATTAAGTTGTTATTAACGACGGATGTGGCAGCACGTGGACTGGATATTCCTAAATTACCAGCGGTGGTTAATTATGAATTGCCACAAACGGTTGAAGAATATGTCCACCGGACCGGGCGTACCGGTCGGCAAGGTGAACCAGGGTTAGTAGTTAACCTTGGTGACGATCACGATTTCCGAGATTTGAAGAAGCTTTTAAAAGATACCGAATATCATTTAGAAAAATTGACGATTGATAATCGGCAATTGACGGATGAAAAGGCTGGTGCGAATGAACAAGGTGAAACGGTACGGCATGAGAATTCGCGTCATATTCAAAAGGATCAGCGTAAACGTGATCATGCAATTCAAAAATCAATTCATCGGACACTCGATACGTTCACTAAGCCTAAGAAAAAGAAACGGCATAAGCAACGGAAGAATAAGGGAATCCGCTTGAAGCACCGTCGTAAATCACAAAATGAAAACAAATAAGGGAATTATCTTTACTTCATCGGTAAAGCATGGGATAATTTCTTTTGTTTGGTCCCATAGTATAACTGGATAGTACTTCCGCCTCCTAAGCGGCCAATTCCGGTTCGAGCCCGGATGGGACCATTATTAGATTAACGATTTACATCTGTATCAATTGATAATCAAAAAAGACGATAAAAAATTTTTTGTCTCTGCCATAAAAAAGATAATTTTAAGCCCTTTAGTTATTCAACGGGCTTTTTTAAATTGTTATCTGTTGAATAGCAGTAAAACAAGAATGCTAAATGTGTATAATAGTTGATTTGACAACCATTTCATGGATTTTTAAGATAAAAATGTTGATTTTATAACTTAAATGGAATGGAGTAAGATCAATGGGAAAAATTTCAGAAGCAAACACAACAAAAACCGCATTATGGAATTCGTAAATTGACAGTAGGAGTTTTTCAGTTCTCCTTGGATTATCTTTCAAGGGGGGTAACAGCCACTAATGTTAAGGCTGATACTGTTAGCGGTGATCAAACTGCTAACACAGCAGTCAAGGATGTTCAAACTAAAGTTGTTAACCAGAAAAATAATAATTCCACGAATACAAATTCAGTAACTAGTGTTGAAATGCGTGTGATTAAAAAAGATCAATCATCAAATGATAATCAGGCAAATAAACAAAGTAATTTTCAACAAAAACCGGAACAATTAGTAAATGAACAACTTGCAGAACAAAAGGTTACAACTGCTAATCAAACTACAGAACCTGAAGCTCAAGAAGTTGATTTGCAGGTTCGAAATGATTCTGGTGATAAGACTCAAGACTGGTTTCCAACAAATGGCACTGTTATAAGTAATGGAGGCTTTCAGCGTTTTGGGATTGAAGGATCTTTTGTTATTCCAAAAGACGAGATTACTAATAATAACCATATTAAGCTTCTAACAATTACTCAATCAAGTGATACCACATGGAATAGTAATTTCTGTTTCGAATGGTTACCCGATGTATATGTTGATGGTAAGAAAATTGGGACACTTTGGTCCGATCAAAAATGGGGTGGGGACCACCAACCATCATCAATGACTTTATATATCAATTTAGTTGGCGATGTATCCAGCTTTAATAAAACTGCTCTATATGTAACATTGAATATTTCACATGCCGGAGTTTTCGGATACCGCTCCGATTTGCTACCATTAGGTAAACTTCCTAATCATGAATCAAATGTTACTTATACGATTGCAAATGGTAAGCAAGAAGGTAAAAAATACACAATTAAGTACATTCTAAATCAGAAATCACGAGACATTACTTCAGAAGAAGCCGCTCGTTTACTTGATGGTGGTGGTACAGGCAATGTTGCTATGGACAGCACAGGGACTACGTATTTGGATGCCAACAACGGAACTTCCTCATTGAGTCTAGAAGAGCGGGAACAGTTTGCAAAGACACTAGGACAAAATTATCATATTGATCCTGAATATCGACTACCCGTTGTTGCGTTAAACATCAAAAATAGTGTATCAGGACTACATCGCGCTAATGGTGAAGGATTTGGAACACAAGGGGCCCGAATTCCATTTTATGGTTCATATGGTAAGTTACAGAATTTAACTTTTGATGGTGCAGATATTACTACTCTTTATCATGCAGGTTATACTAAAGATTTTGGTATAGGTATTGATATTAAGGATTTGCTGGATGCTAATTTCCAAGTGATTGCATATAGTAAACAAAAAGATGGATCTATTAACCTAGTTATCAGATCTAAAGCCGGCGATTATAAAATAGATGATAAAGCATTCGGTATTAACGATAATGGTAGTTTTACATATGGTGGGATTGCATACAACTGGCTACATTACAACAATATTGTTGCATTGGATCCACATCCTGAAGAGGCAATTCGAAATACAGTCAAAGCTATAGAAAAAGCTGGGTCTATTTTACCAGTGACAAATCAGCTTATTGGTATAGCACAGGATAATCCTGCAGTTGGTGGGGAAACAACCACTACGTTTTACACCGATCAAGGTAAATTTATTAACCAGGTTACAAGTGCAGATGCTAGTAAAAAGTTTGCTATGGAAGGGCAGACAACCATCAACATTCATTACATCAATGGGTTAACTGGCGGAGAAATTAAGCCAGCTGAAAGCCATGTTGGGTGGCCTGACGGTAATAAGCAAGGACATAAAGCTGATAGTTTAGAATTAAAGACTGACACCACGATACCAGGTTATACTTACCGAACAAGTAATAATGACCAAATATTAAATGATCAATGAACTGATGACCTTAACAGTGGTAATCATACAGGAGTTATTAGTAAAGCTGGAGATCAAATTTTAGTAAATGACCAAAGTAACACTTTGAAGTATCCCAAAACAGGCTCCCAAGACTATGACTTTATTTTGGATCCAGATCCACAAACAATTACAGTACAATATTTAGATCAAGATGAAAAAGGCGAAGATGGAAAGCCTAAGGTTTTGGCTACCAAAACGTTACATGGATATTCAGATATGACTGCTAACTACAGTGTTGGTGATAACATTACTAAATATAGCGAGAAGGGTTACGCACCAATTTCCGATAGTACTAATGGAAAGCCTTTAGTTTTTGACGAAAATGATAATAAGGATCAGGCTCAGGTATATACAATTGTTTTGGGAAACAAGCATGATCAAAAGACGGAAACTAAGACTGTTACGCGGACAGTGCATATCATTTCTCCAGATAAAACAACGACTCAAACGAAAAATCAGATTACCTTCACCCGAACTGCTGATGTAGATGAAGTTACTGGACAGACACAACATAGTGGTTGGACAAACGGAGATAATGGAACATTTAATGAAGTTATTATTCATGCAGTCGCTGGATACACACCACAGAGTGATATTACGGAAGACTTGGAGAAGAATTCCAAGGGTCAATATGAAATTAAGTCTTTCCATGTTGATCAAGATAGTAATGATATTGTAGTGAATGTGACCTATGGTGCGGATGCGTAAAAAGCAACCATTACCTACATTGATGACGATGAAACGAATAGTAACGGTAAGCAAGGTAAAGTTATTAATGTGCAAAACTTGTCAGGTCATACTGCTGAGACTATCTCAACCAATGTACAAACAGCCATTGATAATTATAAAAAGGCTGGCTATGTATTTGATAGCAATGATGCCCCAGATCAATTGACCTTTGATAACGATGATCATGCTACACAAGCCTTTACCGTTCATTTAGGCCATGGTCACATTACGGTTACTCCAGACCAGCCTAAGGAACCAGGAGACAACATTCCGGGTACTAATAAACGCTTCCCAAAGGGTGTTGACCATGATAGCTTGAACAAGACTGTTACGCGGACAATAAATATTACTGATCCAAGTAAGCAGACAACTTCAATTAAGCAGAAACTTACATTCACTCGGACTGCTGATGTTGATGAAGTTACTGGAGATATTCAATATAGTAATTGGGTGAATAGTGATAATGGAGGAAACGAAGATAACGGTACGTTTAGTGCTGTCACTTTGAAACCAATTGTTGGATATACTCCAAAAGAGACAACCAAGGGTAATGATTTAGTTAATAATACTAATGCAATAGGAGTTATTGAGGTCAAGCCAGTCACGGTTCACCATGATACTAGCGATATTACGATTGATATTACTTATGCCCCTGACTCACAGGTTGCTCATTTACGTTTTATTGATGATGATAATAACGTTACGTTAGATAATAGTGATGAACAAACCGGTGTGAGTGATAAAGGTCCAATTAGTTTCAAGCATGCAGCTGATATTTTGAACGGCTACTTGAAACAAGGCTATCAATTCTCTGAAGTTACTAATGATACCGATGTAAATAACCACAAGATTGTATCAGGTCAAAGCTTTGCTGATGCAATGAGAAACCTTGGTAATTTTGATCACTTAGACAGTACTGATCAAATCTTTACCGTTCATTTGAAGCATGGTCATGTCACGGTTACTCCAGATCAGCCAAAGAACCCAGGAGACAACATTCCAGATACTGATAAGCACTTTCCAAAGGGTGTTGACCATGATAGCTTGAACAAGACAGTTACACGGACGATTAATGTAACAGATCCAAATGACAATAAGAGTCAAAAAGTCGACCAAATTACCTTTACCCGAACAGCTGATGTCGATGAAGTTACTGGCGATGTTCACTATAGTGATTGGACAAACGGTAATAACGGAGATACAGGAAAATTTGACGAAGCCGTCATTACCTCATTCTATGGGTACACACCACATGCAAATTACTTAGGAAAGAATAGTAAAGGTCAATATGTTATTAATGAGATCTCAGTTAGTCACAAGAGTAACAACATTGAAATTAACGTTACTTATACTGCAGATCCACAAGTTGCTAATTTGAACTTTGTCGATGATGAAGGTCACGTGGATTTAGCTAGCTGGGACACCCAATTTGGATTTAGTAATGCTCCAATTAATTTCAGTCACGCTGAGGAAATTTTAAAGGAATATCTACAACAAGGTTATCAGTTTGTCAATGTGACTAATGATGCGGATCACAAAGTATTATCCGATAATAGCTTTGAAGAGGCCGCAAAGAAGTTTGGCGACTTTGATATTTTAGATAATGTTGACCAGATTTTCACAATCCACTTGAAGCATGGTCATGTGACCGTTAATCCAAATGACCCTAAGAATCAAGACGATCCTATTCCTGGTACTGATAAACACTTCCCAAATGGAGTTGACCACGATAGTCTGAATAAGACTATTACGCGGACGGTTAACGTAACAGATCCAATCAGTAAGGAGACAAAGACAACTAATCAATCCGTTACTTTAACACGGTCAGCCGATGTGGATGTAGTTACCGAAAATGTAACCTATGGAAACTGGTCCACCAGTAGTTTCAATGGTCAAACTGTAGCTCATATTAAGGGTTATACTTCACATATCAAACTTCATGAAAATGATCATGATGAGGATGTTAATAATATCCCTAGGGAAACGGTAGACGAAAAAACACCAAATGAAGTCTTCAATGTTACTTACAGTACTGATCCACAACATGCTACGATTACTTATTACGACGACGATACTCATCAATCGTTACACGTTGATAAGTTTGACGGAGTTACGAATGGAACGGTTCAGACCAATGTTCAAAAGACGATTGATGAATATCAAAAGGCGGGTTACGTTGTAGCAAACAGTGATGCGCCAGTTGACATTAACTTTGATAATGATGACGATACTGATCAAGCATTTACTGTCCACTTGAAACATGGTCATGTAACTGTTAATCCAAATGATCCTAAGAATCAAGACGATCCTATTCCTGGTACTGATAAACACTTCCCAAATGGTGTTGATCACGATAGTTTGAATAAGACTATTACACGGACGGTTAACGTGACAGATCCAATCAGTAATGAAACAAAGACCACTAGTCAGTCCGTAACCTTGACACGGTCAGCTGATGTGAATGTAGTTACCGGAAATGTAACCTATGGAAACTGGTCCACCGGTAGTTTCAAAGGTCAAACATTAAATCCTATTCAGGGTTATACAATGCATATTGCACTGCACGAAAATAACGAAAACATGGCTGCAGATAATATTCCTGATGAAGAGGTAAAATCGGATACGCCAAATGAAGTCTTTGATGTTACTTACAGTGCTGATCAACAGAAAGCTCACTTACACTTTGTGGATGATGACTCGAACAGAACTTTAGATAATAGCGATGACCAAACTGGTGTTAGTGATGATACTGATGAAAATAATCACAAGGCTGTACCAGGGCAAAACTTTGCGGATGCAATTAGTCACCTTGGTAACTTTGACCGTTTGGACGATGTTGATCAATTCTTTACTGTTCACTTGAAGCACAATCATGTCACTGTTAATCCAAATGATCCTAAGAATCAAGACGATCCTATTCCTGGCACTGATAAGCACTTCCCAAAGGGTGTTGATCATGATAGCTTGAATAAGACCATTACGCGGACGGTTAACGTGACAGACCCAATCAGTAAGGAGACAAAGACAACTAGTCAATCCGTTACTTTAACACGGTCAGCTGATGTAGATGTAGTTACCGGAATTGTAACCCATGGGAAATGGTCCACTGCTAAATTCAATAGTCAAACGGTAACTTCCATTAAGGGCTACACTCCACATATCAAACTTCATGAAAATGATCATGATGAGGATGTTAAGAGTATTTCTGATGAAAATGTAACTTCAGATACGCCAAATGAAGTCTTTGATGTTACTTACAGTGCTGACCCACAACATGCTACGATTACTTATTACGATGATGATACTCATCAATCGTTACACGTTGATAAGTTTGATGGAGTTACGAATGAAACGGTCCACACCAATGTTCAAAAGACAATTGATGAATATCAGAAGGCGGGCTACGTGGTTGCAAACAATAATGCACCAGCCGATATTACTTTTGATAATGATGACGATACTGATCAAACCTTTACGGTTCATTTGAAGCACAATCATGTGACTGTTGATCCAAAGAACCCTAAGACACCAAGCGATGTTATTCCTGGTACTGACAAACACTTCCCAAAGGGTGTTGAACATGACGATTTGAATCGGACTATTACCCGGACGATCATTGTTAATTACCCTGATGGGCATCACCAAACCATTACACAAACTGCCACCTTTACAAGAAATGCGACAGTCGATGAGGTTACTCGCAAAGTTACTTACGGTGAATGGAATGTTGTATCTCAAAAGTTGTCTCAATTTGATGCACCAGTAATTAATGGATATGTACCAAATGTTAAGTTTGTTCCAGAAATTACTGTAAATCCAGATAGCAAGGACACCACTGTTGAGATTTACTATCAAGTTGATCCAGCAATTGAAAGGACTCATCGTCAACGATTAATTGATAGTAATGCTATCAGTAGTAGTACGAGCTTACGTGATGGACAACATTACTCTAACAATGATTTTAACAATGCCCATTCTAATGCTCAGCGTTTACCTCAAACTGGTAATGATCACTCTGAAGCATTGATTGGCTTAGGCCTAGTTGGCATAATGATGAGTATGCTAGGGCTTGCTGATAAAAAACGTCGGCATCTTTAAAAAATAATTAGCGGTAATCATGCCAGACCAGAGTAAATACAAAAGCGACCATTAGCAATCTGCTAATGGTCGTTTTTGGTTGTGTTTCAAATTAACAATAAGTTCATAGAATCATCATCTTTTTCTCAATTTTGGACAGTAGTTTTGTGAAATAAATTGCGGTACAATTAATTATGAAATTTTTCTTAAGAAAGGAGCGACGACATTATGGGACAACTGCGGATTATGACCTTGTTTGGGACCCGAGCCGAAGTGATCAAAATGGCCCCCATCATTAAGTTGATGAAGCAAGATCCAGATACGTTTGAGCCAGTGATTGTCGTTGCTTCAAAACAGTATCAACAGCTTCACCAAGCAATGAGTTTTCTTGGCATTGAATCCGACTTCGATCTAAATGTCAAATCAAGTGCGGAAATTGGTATGATTGAGCAATTGAGCCAACTATTGCACAATGTTCAAACGGTGATTAGTGCCGCTCAACCAGATATGTTGATGGTGTTAGGTGATACGATTACCACGCTTTCAGCTAGTTTAGCTGCGTTTTATAATCAAATTCCTGTCGCCCACGTTGAAGCGGGACTGCGAACTTATGATAAGCTGAATCCATTTCCTGATGAAATGCAGCGTCACTTAACGGACACGCTGAGTGATGTCTTTTTTGCACCAACCGAGCAAGCACGGGAAAACTTGATCAATGAAAGCATAGCTCCAGAGCGCATTTTTGTGACTGGAAATACCATTGTTGATACGGTTACGCAATACTACGATCCTAATTATCAAAGCAAGCTGCTGGATACAATTCCAGAAAACCATGAGTTTGCATTGCTGACGATGGGACGGGTAGAAAATACTGGTTTACCTATGGAGCGGGTTTTCCGAACTATGCGTGATGTGATTGAGACGAACCCAAACTTAGAACTGATTTGTCCGGTAGCAACTGATTCAGCCGCTTTTGGGATTGCAACCGAGATTCTATCTAACCGTGATCGCATTCATGTATTGCCATTGATGGATTTAGGCGACTTTTTGAACACCGCTGCCCGCAGCAAATTCATTCTGACGGATTCAGCCGGAACTGTTGAAGAGGCCTCTGTCTTTCATAAGCCGGTACTGTTATTGCGTAAAAATACGGAACGGCAGGAAGCCATCCAAGCTGGAACGGCTAAGGTAGTTGGTACCGACCCAACGAGTATTCAACAGGCCGTGTTCTCATTGCTTAATGATAAGAAATACTATAATCAAATGACGTCTGGTGGACAGATCTTTGGAGATGGTCATGCGGCGGATAAAATTGTGGACATTATTAAACGTGAATCCTGAAGACAAATCTATGGTGATACCAAGATTGCCGCTTGGGACCTCAATTTTAACCGTAAATAATAAAAAAAGCCCCGCTGTGTTCGAATGGAACACAACGGGGCTTGTGTATTTAATACTACTTAACCTTATCATTGCTTTTGAAAATTAACCATTTTGAGAAAATGTAATTAGCGACAACGACAACCACGTTATCTAAAGTTTTCGCGATTAGTTGTTGGATTGGCGACCGCATTCCTAGAACACTTAACGCTAACCACATGAATGCCATATCCATTAATAGGGTCACACCACGGTAAAAGAAGAATTCTACAATTTCAATCCAAAAAGCTTTCCACGTAGTGTAAGGTGAGCCAAAGACCCAGACCTTATTAGTGAAGAAAGCGACCAGTACTGATACGAACCAGGCAATTACGGTTGCTACTTCGTAATTCCAGTGCAGACCGGTACTTAACCATTGATAGGAAGCAATGTTGACAACGGTTGTGACGACACCCCAGAAAAGGTAGGCAACAACCTGTTTATATTTATCCCATAGCTGTTTTATCATTAGCAATTACCTATTGAGCTTTCTTGACTAAATCAGCGACAAATTGATCAAGAGTTTTAATGTCATCTTCGTCTGGAGCCAAATTAATGTGAACATTGTCAGCACCCTTAGTAGCCCCGGCAGTAGCAAATGCATCACCGAATTTATCAACAGCTACACAGAAATCGTCAGCATAAGCGGTGTCACCAGAACCAGCAACTCCATAAATCTTACCAGTTAAATCGGCTTCTTTTAAATCGTCGAAGAAGTCTAGCCCTTCATCGGGAAGGGCACCTTCGTCATATGTGTATGGACAAACGACACAAATATCCGCGTCGTCAAAGTCAGCCACGTCGGCCATCGTCATTTCTGTTTCTTCGACTTCAACTCCGTGATCTTCTAAAGCATCAGTTACAATATCAGCAACATCTTCGTTATTACCAGTAATGGTTGCAAAAACAACAACTGCTTTCATGATAATTCCTCCGTTCAAAATAAATGCACAGGCTAGTATATCACAAAAGCGGTGGGTTGCGGATAGTGCTATACTATATTAGTGAGATTTTAATTAAGGGGTAATAGATAATGATTAGTCTTAAATCACCACGGGAAATCCGTGCGATGGAAGTTGCCGGTGCTGCCCTAGCAGGGATGCACATCGGTTTACAAAAGATTGTCCGCCCTGGTATTTCTTCCTGGGTTATTGAAGAATTTGCCCGGAAATACTTTAAGGCAGCGGGCGCCAAAGCTGAACAAATCGGCTTTGAAGGATACAAGTACGCAACTTGTGTCAGTGTGAATGATGAAATTTGCCACGGCTTCCCACGTAAGAAGTTGATTTTAAAGGATGGGGACCTGGTTAAGATTGACACAGTTGTTAGTGTTGATGGGGCATTTTCTGATTCTTGCTGGTCATATGCAGTGGGTGAAGTAAAGCCTAAAATCAAGAAGTTGATGGACGTCACTAAGAAGGCCCTCTACATGGGAATTGACCAATGTGTTCCTGGTAACCGGATTGGTGATATTGGTGCTGTTATTCAGCATTACACCGAAGATGAAAACGGCTATGGTGATGTGCGTGAATTTGTAGGTCACGGAATTCAACCAACAATGCACGAAGATCCAATGGTTCCTCATTATGGCGAACATGGTCAGGGCATTCGTTTGCGTAAAGGGATGACCATTACTGTTGAACCAATGATTAACACGGGTACCTGGGAAGCTGATACTAGTGATCCAGATGGCTGGCTTGCAAAGACTGCCGATGGTGGTTGGTCTTGCCAATACGAACATACATTAGTAATTACTGATGATGGTCCAAAGATTTTGACTTCACAAGATCCTGAAGCCGATGCAAAGTATATGTACGATGATGAATATGCTAAGGATTTGAAGCATTATTCTGACATTGCACTTAAAGTTGCTAAGCAATACGAAGCAAAATAAAACAGTCTAAAATACACAAAAAAGATGCGTTCATGATAAAATGGACGCATCTTTAATTATTTGGAAGGAAAAGTATGGGACGGCATTCGAGTAAATTAAAACAATTTATGGGAGTCTTTTTGCACCATTTTCAAATGGCACAAATCTCCGCATCAGCGGCTGTTTTAGCGTACTATACGTTACTGTCAATTTTTCCTGCAATCTTGGTAGTAGGGAACTTATTGCCAATGATTGGGGTCGACGCTAATACAGTCTTGAGCTATCTGCAGACGGCAGTTCCATCATCTGTTTTTTCTTTCATTAAACCAATTGTCTATGACTTTTTAAGTAACGGTAGTGGGGGAATGCTGACAACTGGTGCGATCATTGCGTTATGGTCGACTAGTCAAGGAATCGCGGCATTTCAACGGAGTGTTAACCACGCCTACGGGGTAGCGGAAAATCAGAACCCGATCATTAACCGAACCGTTTCATTTGTATGGATGCTGGTAGTAATCTTGATTTTGTTCTTAATGGCCTTTACATACGGGATTGGTGAAGATATTCTTCAAAAACTGCAGCCAATTTTCCGGTTTAACGTTGCCTATATTAAGACGTTTGCCCAGTTGAAATGGCCGGTCACCTTCCTAAGCCTGTTTATTGCGTTAACACTGCTTTATTATTTTGTACCCAACGCGCGGGTACGCTTGCGGTATGTTGTCGTTGGTGCAGTCATTGTTGCACTACTCTGGATGGGACTATCGCGGGTATTCTCGATGTACGCACAACTACTTAACCGTCGGATCACGTCATACCGGACGATCGGAGCGTTTATTGCGATGATGATTTGGCTCGATTTTTCTGGAATGTTGGTAATGATCGGTGCAACGATTAATGCAACCTTGCAAGAAGAGCATGAGGGAGAAATCGTGGAACGACGACACCTGATTCAGTGGATTCGCGATACTAGAAATCAGGGTAAATAAAAAAGGCCAGGCAAATGCCTGCCCTTCCTTGTTATGCTTGTTGCTGACTGAAAATTGGTTCGTCAGTGGTTGTGACGTACTTAGCGGATGCAACGCGGAGATAGAGTTGTTCGTCGTCCTTACCAAAGAGTTGGCTATCAACAATTTTTTGCATGGCATTACGGACAGTGGCTTCGTCTAATTGATCATTAGCATACTTTAGTTTTAAAGAATGACCTTTACCTAAGCTACCTTTAAATGATAAGTTTAATGTCTTCATAAATTAATGTCCTCCTAGTCGTTAGCGATCATTTGAGCGTTAGTAAGAGTAATGCTTTGAACAGTTTCACCGGTCAAAGTCGTAATGGCGTCGATGAAGGATGTAATTTGTTCATCGGATGGGTTTGCGCAGACGTTATTGAAAGTCCGAGTAATGCCATCAGGATGAAGAGCACTGGTAACCTTAACTTGTAACTTATTAGACTTAAATTGATGTTTCATGATATAAACTCCTAAAATGTGATTTTGTAAGGTGATCACTGCTTACATATACTAATAACGAAATGAGAACGGAAAAATACACGGGGAAATTTAAAAAATGTCAAAAAAAATTACGAAAATTGAAGCACAAAAGCGCAAAGGACGTTATAACGTCTACTTAGACGGGAAGTTTGCCTTTCCGGTAGCAGAGAGTGTCTTAATAAAATTCCGCTTGATGAAGGGAGTGGAATTGGACGCAGATCAAATTGCTGCGATCACAACGGATGATCAGATAGCAAAAGTGTATGGGCGGATGTTGGATTACCTTTCACACCAGCTAAGGACTGAAAAAGAGGTTGTGCAGAAGATGCATGAACTGCACACGCCAGAAGAATACGAGGAACCAGTTTTAAAAAAGTTGCGTGGTGAACGACTACTGGATGATCATAATTATGCAGAGAGTTACGTGCGAACTGTGATGCAGACTGAACTAAAGGGTCCAGGCGTTATTCGACAGAAATTGCGTTTGAAGGGAGTCGGCGAACTCGACATTGATGACGCCTTACAACAATTTACAGACGAAAGACAAATTGAAAATGCAACAAAACTCGCACAAAAATTATTTAAACGCTACCGGTCGCAGCCCACTCGTCGCCGAGAGGAAAAGGTACGACAAAATTTAATTACGAATGGGTACCATGCTGACATTTTTAATATTGTTAAAGATGAAGTTGAACCAACTGAAGATCTAGAACAACAAAATGATTTGTTGAATCAGCAAGCTGAAAAGATGTTGCGTAAATACCAACGATACCAAGGATATGAACGCCAAATGAAGATTAAACAAGCGCTTTATCGTAAGGGCTTCGATTTAGATGATATTGATGATTGGGTTACGGAACATTTAAATTAGTAGAAAGGGTCTTTTTCAATTAATGATTTGCTGGTATCATAGGATAGATATATGTTAATAAACTAATAGAAAGATAGTTGAACATGAGTAGAGAGAAAATATATATTGATGAGAATGAACTGAATCATCAGTATGGATATCGATTTATGCAACGCTTTTTTGGAATTATAGCATCGGGGATAGCAGTAGTTATACTGAGCCCACTATTATTAGCTATTGCTATTTGTATAAAAATAGATGATCCATCTGGCCCTGTGTTTTACACTCAAGATCGTGTAGGTAAAGATGGAAAGATTTTTAGAATGATTAAATTCAGGTCTATGGTATCTAATGCTGACGAGCTTCTAGAGAAACTTAAGGACAAGAATGATGTTAACGGTGCAATGTTTAAAATGAAGAATGATCCACGAATTACTCGTGTTGGTCGGTTTATACGTAAATATAGCCTAGATGAATTACCACAATTGCTTAATGTAATCAAAGGTGATATGAGCATTGTGGGTCCAAGACCACCTTTACCATCGGAAGTTGCACAGTATACGGATTATGATAAACAAAGACTAATGGTCACTCCAGGCGCTACAGGAATGTGGCAGGTTGGTGGGAGAAATGACGTTGATTTTGATACCATGGTTGAGTTGGATTTAACATATATAAAAAGCCGTTCAATATGGCTTGACTTTAAAATTATTCTTGAGACTGTAAAAATTATGATTAAACCTAATGGAGCGTATTAATGAATAAAAGCAAAATTAGTATAATTGTTCCTGTTTTTAATGCACAAGATCGGTTAGCTAAATGTATTAACAGTTTGATTCAACAAAAATATAGTAATATTGAAATAATTTTAGTTAATGATGGTTCAACTGATGATTCATTAACAATTTGTAGAGAATTTGAAGATAAAGATAAAAGAATAATTTTAATCAATCAAAAGAGTAGTGGAGTCTCTTCTGCCAGAAATGCAGGCCTTGATAAAGCAACCGGTGAATACATTATGTTTGTTGATAGTGATGATTTTGTTGGTTCAGCTTTTTGCCAGGATGCTTTAGAAAATGTATCGAAATTTAATGCGGATATTGGCATTTTTGGGTTTGAAAGGATTGAAAACGGGACATCAACAAATAGCTTGTTCTATGGTAATAAAAGTCGGGTGTTACCTAAAGAACTTGTCATGGAAAAAGCTATGATGGATGGTTATACTTGGGATAAAATATATAGGCGTACTTTGTTTAATGGAATCCATTATCCAATTAATAAAAATTATGAAGACTTGTCAACAACGTATCGTTTGTTAAACAAAGCCGAAAAAGTTTCGTATTGCGCAGAAGTTAATTACTATTATGTTGCTTCTGAAAACAGTATTGTAACAAATATGAGTCAGAAAAATATTGCTGATCAGTTCAATGCTGCATGGGAATTCATGGAATTCCTGAAATCTAATTACCCTGGAGTATATAAAAAAAACATGTCACAGATGATCGTTTATGCAATTAGGTATTGCACTTACTGTTCGAAACGTTTTAACTCCGAATACTATAAGCTAGCATCTAACATCATAAAAAAAGAACCAGTTCCTTCTAATTTTGATATGAGTCATCGTGTAATTATGAAGTTATTTAAGGTATCAGCGCCGTTGGCAAAAGCGTTGATGATTTTAAGGCGTAAAACAAATCAATAATGTAGGGAGATAAATCATTGAAAGTAAAAGTTTTGGTAGCTGCACATAAAAACTATAAAATGCCAAGTGATCCTATGTACTTGCCTGTTTTTGTTGGTAAAGAAATTCATCCTGAAATTAATCATACATTTCAAGGAGACAATACAGGAGAAAATATTTCAAAAAAGAATCCATATTATAACGAATTGACCGCAATCTATTGGGGCTGGAAAAATCTTGATTTGGATGCTATGGGATTGGTTCACTATCGACGATATCTAAGCATGAGTCACAATAAGTCTTTAGACACAGTCTTATCAACAGAACAGGTTGAAAAATTATTAAATAAATATGATATTATTTTGCCAGAAAAAAGGAAGTATTATATAGAGACGAATAAGTCTCACTATTTACATGCTCATGAGAGAGAACCCTTTTATATAATGGAATCTATAGTTAAAAAAGATTATCCAGAGTATTCAGAATCTTGGGATAAGGTTATGAATAGAACATGGGCACATATGTTTAATATGTTTATTATGAAGAAAAAGCCACTAAATGAATACTGCAATTGGATGTTTGACATATTAAGTAAAGTAGAAGAGCAAACTGATATATCCAGTTATAGTACTTATGAAAAAAGAGTATATGGTTTTTTAAGTGAGCTATTATTAGACATTTGGCTAGATCACAACACTGAGTATTCAGTTAAAGAGGTTAAGTATGTTTTTATGGAGCATACAAACTGGCTTATTAAAGGCGGAAAATTTTTAAAGCGTAAGGTAGTCGGGCATGCTTAATTATCAATGATGATGTTAACGATTCAATTATGCAATATTATGAAAAATCAAAATAATTTTGCCCAATCTTTATTTTTCTAAATTGTAACTTGAAAGGCTATGTTAATCCTAAAAAACATCGAGTTTATCCCCGATGTTTTTATTTTATTAGTATGATTATTCTATTTTGATTATTGTTTAATCTATTTCTAAAAGGAGAAGTATATTAACCATTGATGCATATGATAGAATTAATAACGATAATAAAATCAAATAAACTTGATTTCTAAAATAATATATGCAGTACAATGCTTGTAGCAATTTCATAAAGCCAATGTTTTGAAAGGTATAGAATTATGACAAAGATTTTGTTCACAGTGGAAGAATATAGTGGTGCGAATAACGCGGGACCGAAGGCTAAGAATGATATTAAGAATATTTTAAAGGATGATGGTTTTAAGCTCGTTTCATCAAAAATTAATGTTCATTCAAAAATAGCTAAATTATATGCTTACTTTGTAACTATTCCTAGATTATTTAACAAAAACCAGATATTTGATGAAATATATTTTCAATATCCAACTTATTCAAGCTTCTTAATGAAAAAATTAATTAACGTTTTGCGAAGACATACTCGTAAGCTGATATTTATTATTCACGATATTGAATCTCTAAGGATTTTTGTTAATAATAAGGAATATTGGAAGTCAGAAAAAGAACTTTTGGAGTCGGCAGATGGACTAATTGTTCATAATGAAGAAATGAAGAAATGGTTAAAAAGTCGCGGAATAGAAATTCCGATGGTTAATTTAGAAATTTTTGATTATTTGAGTAACTTTCAGCCAATTTCTAATTACAAATTTTCAAAGTCAGTTTGTTTTGCAGGAAACTTAAGTAAATCAGAATTTTTAAATAATTTATCATTTAAAAACATAACTTTATCCGTTTACGGTCCAAATTCAAAAGGAAATTATAAAACTGGTGTGGAATATAATGGCCAGTACTCCCCAAATGAACTACCACAACATTTAATCCAAAATTTTGGATTAGTTTGGGATGGATCTAGTTCTGAAACATGTAATGGTAAATTTGGAAACTATATGAAATATAATAATCCTCATAAAGTGTCACTTTATTTAAGCAGTGGGATACCTGTGGTTATTTGGAGACATGCAGCATTAGCAAAATTCATTGTTAACAATCATTTAGGAATTGCTGTAGATAGTTTACAAGAGATGGATGAAAGGGTAGCTGCAATGAGTGAATCTGAATACAATACCTATAAAACAAATGCTATAAAAATTTCAGGTGAATTAAGAAGTGGCGAGTTTATTAAGAAGGCAGTTATAAAAATTGAAGAGCAAGTACAATAAGAAATTAACCAAGCAGGCTGTTTTGATTTTAGCGCATAAGGACTTAGAACAAGTTGTTAAATTGTGCGAGAAAATATCACCTTATTTTGAGATATACATACACATTGATAAATCTACTTTTATCAATAATGAAATAAAAACAGAATTAACGAATATGAACGTTCATTGGTGGTCTGTTTATAATGTTAAATGGGGCAGTTACAATATCGTTTTAGCTACGGTTATGTTGATGAAAGAAGCATTGAAAGATGATCAGAACTCTTACTTTCATCTTATTTCTGGACAAGACTGGCCGTTACGGGATCCCTTAACAATTTTCAATAATTTTGTTAATAATCAAAACATTTATATGGATTATTTTAAGGCTAAAAATACATTTAAAGCCGGAGAAAATCTAATATGGTGGGTTAAATATTATTTCAATTATAATCAAATAAATCGTAGATCCTTATTTGGAAAGATTTATCATAGGTTAATATTGCTTATTCAAAGGATGATTAGAATAGATAAGCTTAAAAAAAATCATCTAGATAGTGACGCTATTTACGCTGGTCAAGAATGGGTAGATATTCCAAGAGATGTTTTAAGTTATGCTATTAAAGAATTTGACTCTAATAAAGCAATACAGAGAGTGTTCGAAACAAGTTTTTGTTCAGATGAAATGTGGTTACAGACAATTCTATGTAATTCTAATTTTAAAGATCGAATTAATAAAGACATTCATAGATATATAAATTGGACTGAAAAAAATGGTAGTTATCCTGCAATTTTAGATGAAGAAGATTTTGATAAAATTAAAAATGGAGATTATTGGTGGGGGAGAAAAATTTCAATGCCAATATCTAATGAGTTAATAAAAAGACTAGAAATAATTGAATAACTAAAGTATGTTATTTAGTATACTTATTTGGCAAAAGAATACATGAGGAGAAACATTGTGAAACATTACGATTATCTAATAGTTGGGGCTGGACTGTTTGGTTCAACATTTGCTTATGAAGCAGCACAACGTGGAAAAAAAGTTAAAGTTATTGAAAAACGTGATCACATTGCTGGTAATATTTACACTAAAGAAGTTGATGGTATTCAGGTCCATCAATATGGTGCACACATTTTCCATACTTCCAATAAAAAAGTGTGGGATTACGTTAATCAATTTGCTGACTTCAACCGTTATACAAACACACCAGTTGCTAATTACAAGGGCGAAATGTATAACCTACCATTTAATATGAATACTTTCAATAAAATGTGGGGTGTTCGAACTCCAAAAGAAGCAATGGCAAAGATTAACGAACAACGTCAAGAAATGGCAGGCAAAAAGCCTCAAAATCTTGAAGAACAAGCCATTTCCTTAATCGGACGTGATATCTATGAAAAGCTTATTAAGGGTTACACCGAGAAACAATGGGGTCGTAAGGCAACTGAACTTCCTGCATTTATTATTCGCCGTCTTCCTGTTCGTTTGACTTACGATAATAATTACTTTAATGATGATTACCAAGGTATTCCAATTGGTGGGTATACTCAAATTGTTGAAAAAATGCTTGATAGCGATCTAATCGACGTTGAAACTGGAGTAGATTTCTTTGATAAAAAGGATGAATACTTAAAGAACTATCCAAAAGTCATTTTCACAGGAATGATTGACCAATTCTTTGATTATCAATTAGGTGAATTGGAATATCGCAGTTTGCATTTTGAAACTGAAGAATTAAATGAAGACAATTATCAAGGTAATGCTGTAATTAATTATACGGATGCTGAAACGCCATTTACTCGAATCATTGAACATAAACATTTTGAATTTGGTAAGGGCGACAAGGATAAGACGATTATAACTCGCGAATATCCTGCTGACTGGCATCGTGGTGATGAGCCCTACTATCCTGTTAATAATTCCAAGAATAATGGATTATATAAGAAGTATACTGAGTTAGCTCAGAATAAGGCAGATAATGTCATTTTTGGTGGTCGATTAGGTCAATATCGTTACTACAATATGGATCAAGTTATTGCCGCTGCCTTAAAAACTGTTGATAAGGAGTTCAATTAGTAAATTATGAAGGTAATCAAGAACTATTTGTATAATGCTGGATACCAGATTCTTTTAATGTTGGCACCATTAATAACTACTCCATATGTTTCACGTGTGTTGGGGCCACATGAATCAGGAATTAACTCATACACAAATTCTTGGGTTACTGTGTTTTACTTAATAGGGCAAATGGGAATTACCCTGTATGGTAATCGCCAAATTGCTTATCATCGCGAAGAAAAGCACGAACGCTCAAAAACATTTTGGGAAATTGAAGCTTTGCAACTATTAACTATTACCATTGCATTGCTAGCATATCTTTGCGCAGTTTTTCTATTTAGTACAACTTTTCAAAAATATTATTTATTACAAACATTTTGGATTATTGCAGCAGGTATTGACGTTTCGTGGTATTTCATGGGTATGGAGGATTTTAAAAAAACAGTTACTCGTAATACCATAGTAAAGTTGATATCAATTGCGTTGATTTTTGGATTAGTCAGGAATGAAAATGATTTATGGAAGTACATTCTCCTTTTGGGGTTAGCGCAACTAGGAGGAAATATAACGTTATGGCCTTATCTTAGGAAGAGCATTATGTGGATAAGCCCTAAGGATTGGAGACCTTTTAAACATTTTTATCCTTCTCTTTTACTATTTATACCTACTATCACTACACAGATTTATTTATTTGTTAATCAGTTAATGTTGGGAAAGTTAGGAGACCCAACAACTTTAGGCCAATATAATTATGCTGATAAAATTGTGAAGCTTGTTTTAGCAGTAGTAACGGCAACCGGAACTGTAATGTTACCACATATAGCTAATAAATTTGCTAGTGGGGATGTTACTGGTATTCGTGAAAGCCTTTATAAATCGTTTGATTTTGTGACTTCTTTAGCTGTTCCATTAATGTTTGGTTTGATGGCCATTTCAGATAAATTTGCAATTTGGTTCTTAGGAACAAAGTACGTAGACACGGGTCAAATGATCTTTCTTGAAGCACCGGTAATAGTTTTCATTGCATGGAGTAATGTTACCGGTACACAATATTTGATGCCGGTAAATAGGATTAATGAATACACAATTTCTGTTACTTGTGGCGCTATAGTAAATATAATTGCTAATGCACTTTTAATTATTCCATTTTCTGGTCAAGGGGCAGCCGTTGCCACTACCATTTCTGAATTTTTTGTAACGGCAGCTCAATTAGTTTTGATTAGAACCACTATCAGTAGACGCCGTCTATTCAAAAATATATGGAAATATTTTGTATCTGGAGCCATTATGTTTGTGGTTGTGTTTAGATTAGATAACATAATGAATATGAATATTATTAATTTGTCTGTTCAAGTCGCTATTGGAGCATTAGTGTATGTATGCTGTTTATTAATATTGAAGGCGTCAATTGTAAAACAAGCACAAGGATTATTAAACAGTAAAAAGTAATGCATGTTAAATTGATCTTTTTTTAACAAATATTACCAAAGCATTTCAATACTTACTATTTACTAACAACTGATAAAATAACTGGAATTCATTAATGATAGTGATATTCTATTATTTAGAGTAAATTTAAATAAAACATAATTGAAATGATTAATCTTATGAAAGGTTGTATGCAAAAAATGGATTTACACAAACATTACAAGATGTACAAAAGCGGCAAAAATTGGTGTTATATGGCATTGGCAACTATTATGACTGCTGTAGGTCTTGCAATGGTTCCTCATCATACAGTACTTGCGGATAATAACACGCAGGTTTCTCATCAAAGCGATATTCAAGATTCACAAGGAAACCCTTCTGTTATTAGCAAGAATGATGAATCTACTTTAACTAATCAACAGGATAATTCCCAATATTCTAATGAGAATGTAAGTGTTACTAATAATAATCAATCTGATCAACAAAACAATTCTTGGTTATTAGAGTCTAAAGTAACTAATTATACAAATGACTATAATGTACAAAATGGTTGGGTAAAAGACAGTAATGGGCAGATGACCTACTATCAAAAT
>ENA-ORUR01000198-ORUR01000198.1-human-gut-metagenome-genome-assembly--contig:-NODE-198-length-43859-cov-21.6774_pt1 | contig 43859 bp, 43 predicted proteins | sample MGYA00242086_ERZ509223 | MGnify/ENA primary metagenome ERZ509223 (study PRJEB26280, sample SAMEA2338820) | human gut metagenome | biome: human gut; feature: human-associated habitat; material: faeces... | reverse complement strand
CGGACAATACATAGTCAAAGATTACTATTTGGCTACATTGCACACGTTTTTTGCAGCAGGTACAATTTTGAAGAGTAAACTGATCGACATTTTCTACTTCTTCTTAGCCGGCATTTCCGGCACCCTGGCCGTCTTCAGCATGTTCAAGGACCATTCCGCCGCTAGCATCGCCATGGACGTCTTATTCCTCATCATCAGCGCCTACTTCATTGTCCGCGGCTTCCTGGACATCGAATCTGAAAACAAGAAGCTGAGCAAGAACTGGCAGATCCTCTCCTGGATCGCCTGGTGCCTGCTCCTCTTGGGCGTCATCTTGACCTTGACCGGCTACAAGCTGGGCATCAACGGTCTGGGCTGGGGCGGCTTCGTCCTCTTCCTGCTCTGCTCTTTCATCGTGCCTGAACAAGCAAACGACAAGAACTTCCACGTCAACCGCCGAGACGAGACCGGTTTTGATGACAAAAATTAAGTCTGTTTTTTAGTATTTTTTAATAAAATAATTCAACAAACGCTTGCAACCTGCTTTTTGAAAAAGCAGGCCCTTTTTTTGCCCTTTTTTCCCAACTTTTCCATGCAATTTCTTCTCTTTCTAAATTGGTCTAGAGTTTTACAAAATTCACCGGCATGGTATAACTAAGAACATAAATCTGAGCAAATAATTGGTATAGAGATAGAAGCAGAAGGGAAATAAGGATGAACACAGCCAACACCGTTTTCTTAATTATCGCCGCCGTCCTGGTCTTGATGATGACCCCGGGCCTGGCCTTTTTCTACGGGGGTTTGGTCTCGAAGAAAAACGTGGTCAACACCATGATCTCGGTTTTTATCATCTGCGCTTTAGCCATCGTCTTATTCGTGGCCTTTGGCTATGAACTTTGCTTCAACGGCAATGTAGCTGGAATTTTTGGCAGAGTCCAGCACATCTTCCTCTCCGGCAGTGACTTAACTAAGGTCGTTTTAAAGGAGCAGGGAATTACCGCCGCCAGCTACCTGCTTTTTGAAATGATGTTTGCCATCATCACCCCAGCCCTCTTCGTTGGGGCCACGGTGGGCCGGATGCGGTTCAACTTTCTATTGGTCTTCGTCTTCTTCTGGTCAGTGTTGGTCTACTACCCCCTGGTCCACATGGTCTGGGGGAGTGGCGGACTCTTAGCCGGCTGGGGGATCCTGGACTTTGCCGGCGGCACGGTCGTTCACATCAACGCCGGGATCACCGCCCTGGTCTTATCCATCTTCTTAGGGCCCCGCTACCAAAAGCAGACCCGGCCCTACAGCCTGCCCTGGGTCCTCTTGGGGACAGCCATCCTCTGGCTGGGCTGGTACGGCTTTAACGCCGGCAGTGCCTTCGGCATGAACCAAACGGCCTTGACGGCCTGCTTGACCAGTACGGTTGCGGCAGCGGCCTCTATGATGACCTGGCTTTTGCTGGAAGAAGCCTTTAGCGGCAAAGCCAGCCTAGACGGGATCTGCACCGGTACCCTCTGCGGCTTAGTCGGCATCACGCCAGGGGCTGGCTATGAAACCTGCGCTGGAGCCCTCTTCACCGGTATCCTCTGCAGTCTGGCCAGCTACTTCTTTATCAGCCAGGTTAAAGGACGGCTTAGCTTTGACGACCCCCTGGATGCCTTTGGCTGCCATGGCATTTCCGGTATCGTTGGCTCTTTAACCGTCGGCCTCTTTGCCAGTCAAAAAGTTGACCCGGGGATTTCCACTAGCGGCCTTTTCTACGGAGGCAGCTGGGAACTCTTAAGCAAGCAGGCAGCCGGCACCCTCTTCACCATCGTCTTTACTCTCTTGATGGTCAGCTTAATTACAGCCGTCTTGAAGCGCTTCGTCAACATGCGAGTTTCCGCCCGTGATGAAGAAGTCGGCCTGGACCTCAGCGAGCACGGCGAATTCGCCGACTGCCAGATCAGCGCAAGCCAGGCCATCTTCGGCAAGTAGCAGCATTTTTTCTCAACATCTTATTCATCAAATCAAAAAGCTTTGGCCTTCTTGCCAAAGCTTTTTTGTCGAATATTGTATCTTTTTCCCCTGCCCTAATTAAACGAATACAACCGCTGCAGGATCAAGTAGGCCCCGCTGACCATCTTCCGCATAGGCAGGACGTCCCGGGAGACAAAATGGCCCACCAGGCGGCGTTTAAAGGACTTGTAGGTCTCCAGGTCATAAGTCTTCAGGAACTGCCAGAGCTCGTCCTTTTTGGCAATATACTCCTTCTTCTTGCCCCGGATCAAGATTACGCTAGTCACGCCTGTGACGGCTTCTAAGAAGTATTTCATGTATTTGGCGTAAGGCGCCCGCTTGTTGACCTGGGAGGCGTAGAAGACGATCAGCTGCTTGTTGATCAGGATCTGCTGGTCAATCTTCTTCAGCATCACCTTTTCGTTGACTGACTGGTCATCTCTGCCGATAAAGTAGTGGTAGAGGTTGACCGGCAGGTAGCGCATGGTCCGCACCTGCACCATCGGCTCAAAGACAAGGATATTGTCGTCATAAGACACCTTGGTTGGCAGGGCTACCTTGGCCCGGTCCAGGACTTTCCGGTTGTAGATAACGGAGTGGAGCATGAAGTACTGGCCCATCCGCAGCTTGACCTCATCCCAGGAGAAGGTCCGCCCGACCGGCAGATGCGGGAACTTGATCACCCGCTGGCGGCCGGCAGCTGGCTTGTCATAAACATAGTTGACCAAAAAGAGGTCGACCTCTGGATTACTTTCCAGGTAATCCAGCACCTCTTTGTAGGCCTCCTGGTCCAGCCAGTCGTCGCTGTCGACGATCTTGACGTACTTGCCCTTGGCCAGCCTCAGGCCATTGTTGATGGCCCCGCCGTGGCCGGCATTTTCCTGGTGGACAACTTCCAGGTCCAAGTTTAAATTCTTAGCTTGGTAGTCATCCAGCATCCGGGCGGTTTCATCAGTTGACCCGTCGTCAACCAAGATGATTTGCACCCGGTCACCGCCGGGCAAAAGGGAGTCGACGCAGCGGTTCAAGTATTCAGCTGAGTTATAGCAGGGAACGATGAGAGTTAGTATTTTTTCCACCTTGATACACTTCTTTCAGTTCGCTATTTGTCTCTACTAGTATAACAAGATTTTTTAAAAGAAAGCCTTTTCCAAGGCTAAAAAATTCTTAAGGTAAAATTAGGGCAAAGAAAAACTCCCCGCCTTTTGGCGGGGAGCTTAATTTGCTTAACTTAGGGAAAATTAGGACATCAAAGCGATTGGGTCCAACTTGATCCCAGGGCCAAAGGTTGCGGCAACTGCGCAGCTCTTGATGTATTGACCCTTAGCTGAAGCTGGCTTTGCACGCAGGATAGCGTTTTGCAAAGCGCGGAAGTTTTCAATCAATTGTTCTTCAGTGAATGAAACCTTGCCGATAGCAGCGTGGATTGAAGCTTGACGGTCGACACGGTATTCTACTTGACCAGCCTTAACGTTTTGAACAGCCTTGGCAGTGTCCATAGTAACAGTACCAGTCTTAGGGTTTGGCATCAAGCCCTTAGGCCCAAGCACACGACCCAAACGACCAACCTTAGCCATCATCATTGGAGTAGCGATGACAACGTCGAAGTCCAGGTAACCGTTTTGAACCTTTTCTACCAGGTCGTCTGCGCCGACTTCGTCAGCACCGGCAGCCTTAGCTGCTTCAGCTTGTGGGCCTTCGGCAAATACGATAACCTTAACAGACTTACCAGTACCGTTTGGCAAAACGATTGAGCCACGGATTTGTTGGTCAGCTTGCTTAGGGTCAACGCTCAAGTTGTAAGATACTTCTACGGAAGCGTCAAAGTTAGCGTATGAAGTTTCCTTAACCAGCTTGATAGCGTCTTCTACTGAGTACAACTTGTTGCTGTCAACCTTCTTGGCAGCTTCTACGTATTTCTTACCATGCTTTGGCATGAAAAATCCTCCTTGTATGTGTGGTCAAACGAGCTTTCCTTTTGCTCTCCCACCTGACTTGTTAATTGGCAAAAATTAACAAATTAGTCCTTCACTTCGATACCCATACTTCTAGCGGTACCTTCAACCATGCGCATAGCAGCTTCGATGTCAGCAGCGTTAAGGTCTTTCATCTTAGTCTCGGCAATCTCCTTGACTTGGTCCTTGGTTACCTTACCAACTTTCTTGGTGTTAGGTTCACCAGAAGCCTTCTTGATCTTAGCAGCTTGCTTCAAAAGTACTGGTGCTGGTGGAGTCTTAGTTACGAATTCGAATGAACGGTCTTCGTAAACAGTAATAACTACAGGGATAATCATGCCCTTTTGGTCAGCAGTTCTAGCATTGAAGTCCTTAGTAAAACCAACAATGTTAATACCAGCTTGACCCAAAGCAGGACCAACTGGAGGTGCAGGGGTTGCAGCGCCAGCTGGAATTTGTAACTTAACTACGTTAATAACTTTCTTTGCCACGGTCAAAACCTCCTTGATTCCGTGATGCGGTTAAAATGGAGAGTTTCCGGACTCTCCTCCCACAATAATAAAGTACGTTTAATATAGTACTCTGAAAACCGGCAGAATGCAAGACTTTTTTATGTTTAGTCTTCCATCTTCTTGACTTTATTCTCCGTAGTCGTCCGGCGCGGTACCACTGTCCGTAATTTCAGTAGCTGCCAAACCAGGGATACTGATCTTTGTGCCTGACGTTGCTTTGTAGCTGATAATACCTGCACTTACGCCTTTAACCGTGACAAGGTCATCTTCCAAGATTCGCTTGCCATGTAAGATGCTGTTATCGAGTTCTACATACAAAACATCATCATAGTTGCCATTTACGGCAATACGCAAATCAGTGTAAGAGTCATCTTCTAAGACTTGCATAACTTCACCAGTGTATTGCAAATACTCACCCTTGTATGTCTTAGGGTCTCTAGCTAATGAGTCATAGCTTACATCTGTACGATAGTTTTTAGCTTTGCTTGATGAAGATGAACTAGAACTTGAGCTTGACGACTTATCACTTGAGTCGTCATCATCCAAGGAATCAATATACTTTACCTGGCTGGAGCTCAAGGTAAATTTAACCGTCTTTGGGTTTGCTTTGTTAATCGCTTTTGCAGCTTTACTGGTAAGTCCATCCGGCCAGCTCTTGGAGTAGTTGCTTATAGCCACTACCGCTGCTTTCTGCGTATAGCCTACCTTAGTATAATTATCTGGATCACCAACTAAGTCAATTGCATCTACAAGTGCAGTAAACTTTCCGTTCTTCACCTTTGGCCATGACGCATTCCCGGTACCATCTTCTCCATCAATACCTTCACAGGAATTCTCCATGTCAAGTGGATCATCGGAAAGCCGGGTTACAGCGATCTTAGACCCATCTGGTGCATCGGTTGTACCAGTTATTTTCCAATCAGAATCATCGGGCATTACTTTAACGCTTGTAACCTTGGTCGTATATACTTCCATAGTCTTCTTCTGGCCACTGCTTGAAGAGGAACTACTGCTTGAGCCACCACAGGCTGTAAGCAGCAGGGCTATCGAAACAACAGGCAACGCAAATAATGTTTTTCTTTTCATTAGACAAACCACCTATTCTATTTGTAAAAAAATCTATTTGTAAAAAAATCTATTTGTAAAAAATCCCCTTACATAATATTTTTTTGCAGAGGCATGTCAATAGTTAGGCTAAGAATTATAGTTTTAAAGCTTTTGCAGGGAGATACCTAGAAATACATAAGTTACTAGTAATTCACGAATTATAAGATCAAAAAAAGTGCAAATCAACAAAATGCTGATTTGCACTTAATTTACTAGTCTTCCATTTTCTTGACTTGGTCAAAGCCCAGTTCAGCCGTGGTAGCGTGGCCAAACATGTCGATGGTCAAGAAGAGCTTTTGCTTGTCTTCCTGGATTTCAGCGATCTTGCCGACCATGCCGTTGAAGGCACCTGCGGTGATCATGACGCTTTCGCCAACTTCGTAGTCGTAGTCAACCTTTTCAGTTGCTTCGCCTTCTTGCATCTGCAGGATGGCTCTGACTTCTTCCTCGTAAAGCGGGGAAGGCTTGGAACCACCGCCGTGGCTGCCAACGAAACCAGTAACGTTAGGAGTGTTCCGGACAACAAACCAGCTTTCGTCAGTCATGACCATTTCAACCAAAACGTAACCAGGGAAGACCTTTTCGTTAACTTCTTCCTTCTTGCCGCGCACGTCTTCGATCTTTGGTTCTTGCGGAACGACAACCCGGAAGATGTAGTCCTGCATCCCCAGTGACTGGGCCCGGGACAGCAAGTCGGATCTAACCTTGTCCTCAAAACCAGAGTAAGTGTGCAGGACGTACCATTGCTTCTTGGCGGATTCTACCATAATTTCTTTAATCTCCTTTTTGGCAAACAAAAAAACCTCGCTAAAGAGGTTTTCCTTGAAACTAGCATGATTATAACATACTTTGTCGCTCTTACAGAACTAATTGAATCAATTTTGCAAAGGCCCAATCCAAAGCACCCAAGAAAATCGCGTAAAGCAGAGAAGTTACGACCACGTTTGCCGTGTCGCGCCGGTTTTCCTTAGCACTTGGCCAATGAACCAGTTTCATTTCCTGACCAACGCTCTTAAAAAACTTAATCATCCCTGTCTACCTCGTCTCCTTGTGCAAAGTCTTCTTGCCGCAGTGCTTGCAGAACTTGTTCAGTTCCAAGCGCTTGGTGCGGTTGCTGTTTGCAGTGATTGAGTAGTTCCGTGACCCGCAAACGCTGCAGGCCAAAGCTGCTTTCTTTACTGCCATAATATTCACCTTCAAACTTCATTTGATTTTAGCAAAAATCAGCCCTAAAAGCAACTATTATATGACTGACTTTGCCGGGTTTTATTTTCACATCTTAAGCGGCCCCTGTGTCATAATGGAACTAGCAAAAACACAGTTTACAAGATTGCCGGTTAGCCGGCCATGAGGAAAAGAAATGAATCAACACCCTGAATACCTGCTCAACAAGATCAAGTCACCAGCTGACCTTAAGGTCCTGGATCTGGAAGAAATGAAGCAGCTGGCTTCAGAAATCCGCCACTTGATCATCGAGAAAGACGCGGCAGTTGGCGGCCACCTGGGTCCTGACCTGGGGATCGTGGAACTGACCATCGCCTACCACTACGTCTTTGACGCCCCCGGCGACAAAATCATCTGGGACGTCTCCCACCAGACCTACCCCCACAAGATGCTGACGGGCCGGGCTTATGCCTGGCTGGACCCGGAAGCCTACGACAAGGTGACTCCTTACACTAATCCCGATGAAAGTCCCTATGACTACTACGCGGTTGGCCACACTTCTACCTCTATCTCTTTAGCCACCGGCATGGCCAAGGCCCGGGACCTCTTAGGCGGCAGCGAGCGGATCATGGCCGTCATCGGCGACGGCTCCTTAACCGGCGGGATGGCCTATGAAGGCTTAAATAACGCCGCGCTGGAAAAGGGCAACCTGGTCATCGTCATCAATGACAACCAGTGGTCCATTGACCAAAATGTCGGCGGCTTGACCACGGCCCTGAAGAAGCTGAGAGATAGCCAGGGGCAGGATCCGGAAAATCCTTTTAAGGCCTTTGGCTTTGATTACCGCTATGTCGCTGATGGCAATGACCTGGAAAGCATGATTAATGCCTTCAGCGAAATCCGCGATGTCGACCACCCCCTGGTTTTGCACGTCAATACCTTAAAGGGCAAGGGTTATCAGCCAGCTATTGAGGATGAAGAAAAGCACCACTGGGTCCGCCCCTTCAACTTAAGCGATGATTCACCAAAGAACATTACTGCGGGCTCGACCCCAGCGGAAATTGCCATTAAGACCGTGGCTAGCGCTATTGACGGGGGCCAGGAAAACATCATGGCGATCACTGCCGCTATCCCTGGCGTCTTTGGCCTTGACTCCTTTAAAGAGTCTTACTCGGACCACTACCTGGACGTCGGGATCGCCGAGCAGGATTCCGTGGCCTTCGCGGCAGGCTTTGCCAAGGCGGGCGGCCAGCCAGTCCTTTTTGAAAACTCCACCTTCCTGCAGCGGGCCTTTGACCAGCTCAGCCATGACGTGGCGGCTAACAATTTGCCAGTCGTTATGATCGTGGCTGGCGGCGGGATCCGGGCCAACTCAAAGACCCACGTGGGCGTCTTTGACCAGGTCATGATCAGCAATCTGCCTAACTGGAAGTACCTGGCCCCGACCAGCTTGACTGAAGAAGCGGCCATGATCAACTGGGCCTTGAAGCAAAAAGACGGCCCTGTAGCTATCAAGCTGCCAGTCCGGCCAGTTCCAGCCGGCGGGGCTGTGCTTGAAGGCTACCGGCACATCCACTACCAAAAGCGGCGGGCCGGCAAGAAGATCGCCATCCTGGCTTTAGGAGACATGCAGGAATTAGGCAGCCAAGTGGCAGAAGAACTTAATGCTGCCCTTTACAATCCTTTGTCAGCTAACATCCTGGATACTGACTGCCTGGACCACTTAGCCCGGCACTACCAGGCTGTAATTACTTTGGAAAACAATATTCTGGACGGGGGCTTCGGGCAAAAGGTGGCCGGCTACCTGGCTGACCGGCCGGTTTTGGTCAAGACTTTTGGCGAAAAGCGGGAATACACTGACGTTGACCAAAGCTATGACCAGATCCTGGTCCGCAACCAATTGACGGCTGAGCAAATCGTTGCCAGCGTCAAGCAATTATTTAACTAAGAAGCAGATATAAGCAAAAAGCTGATCACGCAAGATGACCAGCTTTTTCTGTACTATCATATTTCTTTTTATTCTCTTTTTTCTTTTTACTATTTAACTCATTACTTGTCATGAGCAAGTAAATATTGCCGAACCGCCTGGGCGGTTGCCTGCTGCTGGGCCTTTCTGGAAATAGTTGCCTGCCCGTCCCCTTTTTGCATGCCGTAATTGCCAAACTGGGCATGGTTGCCACCCTTGATGACTTGCATAGTGTAGTCATTTGGCAGGTACTGGGGATTCTTTTGCAGCATCTTCGCGTTCCCGTCTTTTGACCCATAGATGCTGAGCACGGAAAAATTAGCCGCGTGCAGGTCCTTGGTTGGGTAGCCGGCCAGCATGATCAAGCCCTGGTAGTCTTTCAAGTGGTCCGCGCTATACATAGCCGCCATGGCCGCCCCCAGCGAGTGGCCCGACATGTACCAGTTTTGGTAGTGGTAGCTGGCCCGAATCTTGTCTGCCTTGTTGAGGCCAAAGAAGGCCATGTGCAGGGGCATGTCAACTAAGAAAACATCTGCCTCCTGGCTGGCGATCTGCTTTAAGAGAGGCGCGTAGGCGGTAGCTTCCACTTTCGCTCCCGGGTAAAAAATAATGGCATTCTTCTTTGCAGGCCCATCAAACAGGTAGCCCTCAGCTGTCTGCTTGACCTTGACTGTCCGACTGCTCTTCATCGCCTGCTGGGCCGTCTTGTCAGCATGATAGTAATTGCCAAAATACAGACCAAAGGCAAGCAGCAAGGCGGCTAAAATCACCGCCAGAGCCAGCAGCCCTTTTTGCTTCTTGGCCATCTTATTCTTTTGTTTCTTTTGCCTTTTCTGTTTCTCCGTTTTTTCTTGTTTCTTTTCCAAATTTCCAAACTTCTCCTTGTCAAATTTATAGCTGGATTCTTATTTTAACAAAAAAACGGCGGCTCAAGCGAGCCGTCGTTTTTCGCCCCTTCCCCTCCCTTATGGGAGACAAGAGGTCAGGAATGTAGGGAAAAGATTATTTCTTAAGGTTTTCGTTGACAAATGCGATGATCTTGTCGTCAGAGTAGCTCATGAATGGAAGCATGGCTTCCTCAGTCTTGTCGGTGTTGTGGCCGTTTGACTCCATGAAGTAGTCCCAAAGGGCATCTCTTACAGGGGTGTCTGAGTCACTCCACTCAAAAACTTCTTTCATTGACCGATCCAGCAAAGCTGTCTTAACAATTTCTGACATTTTTGATTACCTCCTAAATAATTTTTTCATCCTACAACTATATTATAGTCCTATTTGGCTAAAATGTTTACGCACCTATCCGTAATTTTAGCTTGATTTTTTCCTTCACCCGGTATTTGGCCCGTCTGAGCCCCATCTCATTGACCTGGTACTGGCGCATGATCTCCCCGGCCTGCTTGTAGCCCAGTTCCAAAAGCAATTCTTCCAATTCCAGCATGCTCAAGGACTCAACCAAATCCTGCCAGTCCAAAACAGGCACCGGCGGACTCGCGATCAAGCAGGAAGCTTGCTCAAGTTCGGGAGTCACATCTTCCCAATAGACCTGGTCACTGGCGGCCAGGCGCTTTTTCCGCTTGCCCCGTCTGATCAAGTTGATGGCCCGGTTGTGCAGACTGACCTTATAAAAGCCAACAAAGGGCTTTCCCTGCTTTAAGTCAAAGCGCTTGGCCGTCTTATAGCAGAGGATCAAGGCCTCCTGCTCCCAGTCCTGGCTGTCATATAGCTCCACAAAATACTGCTTGATGGTGCCGCCGATCACAGGCAGGCAGCTGTAATACAGTTCTTTAAGGGCCTGCTCATCATCATCTTTTTGAATCCGGCTGATCAGCAGGCGCTCTCTTTCCTTTGTCAATCCCATAATAAAAAGCCCTTTCATTCTGTTTGCCCACAGAATAAAGGACTTTTTACCTTGACAGAATCGAACCATTGTTTGATTCAATCACTTTTCTTGAACTGTAAATGATTTGCTTTACAAAGGGTGGCGGCTGTTAAAGGCCTGATAGAGCAAGACCCCGGTTGCTACTGAAGCATTCAGGGATTGGACGTGGCCAATCATCGGAATGGTCAAAGTCTGGTCCATTTGCTTAAGAAGAAGCGAGGAGATCCCCTTGCCTTCATTACCGATAACTAAAACGGTCTTGCCATTGGCATTCCACTTCCGGTAGTCATCGCCTTCCATGGCCGTCCCGAAGATCCAGTAACCCCGATCCTTCAAGGCCTGGCAGGTTTGAACCAGGTTGTTCACCCGGGCAACTGGCACGTGGTCGATGGCCCCGGTTGAGGTCTTCGCCACCACGCTGGTCAGGCCGCTGGCCCGGCGCTTAGGGATGATCACCCCGCTGACCCCGGTCGCGTCGGCGCTGCGGAGGATGGAGCCCAGGTTGTGGGGGTCTTCAATATTGTCCAGCATGAGCAAAAGGGGGGCTTCTTCTTGGTCCAGTTTGTCCAAGAGCTGGTCAAAGTCGGCGTATTCAAAAGAAGCGACAGCCAAAACCAGGCCCTGGTGGTTTTCCCCGCCAGTCAGCTTGTCCAGCTTGTTTTTCGGCACCCGCTGGATGATCAAATGCTTCTTTTTGGCATAGCGGTAGACTTCTCTGGCAAAGTCCTCCTGAACCCCTTCAGCCAGGAAGACCTTGTTGATCTTTTCGCTGTCCTGGTTTTTCAAAAAGTCGATTCCGGCATGACGGCCGAAGACAAAATCATTGTTAGTTGAAGACATATTCCCTTGTCCCTTCACTTTCCACCTCATCAATGCACCAGGCAATCAATTCCTTGACCCTGCCTTCTTCACCGGCCAGGTCTAGATAGCCAAAGACTGCTTCAAAGCCAGTTGACATTTCATACGTGGCCAGGCTGGTGTTCTTGGCCTTGGTATGGGTCTTGGCATTTCTGCCCCGCCGGTAGGCTGTTTCTTCTTCTTTAGTCAAAAAGCCGGTGTCCAGCATTTTAGCAATAAGGCCCGCCTGGGCCTTGGCTGAGACATAGTGGGTTGCTGCTCTTTGCAAGTTCTGCGGCTTCAGCATCCCGCCCTTGATCAAGTGCCGGCGGATGGCGGCTTCATAGATCCCATCGCCCAAGTAGGCCAGAGTCTGCCCGCTCAAGGTGTTGGGATCAATCTTTTTTTCAGTTAACTTCTGTGCTTTATTCACGGCTCCACCTGGTTCCTTGCGGGGTATCCTTGAGGACTACCCCCATTTCCTTAAGCTGGTCGCGGAGTTCGTCACTCTTGGCCCAGTCCTTGTTCTTTCTGGCTTCCGTCCGCTGGGCAACCAATTCTTCGATTACAGCGTCATCATTGCCGGCTTCCTTAACCAGGAGCTTGTCAACATCCAGACCAAAGACGCTGAGCCAGGCAGCTAATTTTTTAGCAAAAAGCCGCAGACTTTCCTTGTCGGCTTTTTCAGCGTTGGCGTTGGAGTTGACGGCTGGCAGGGCTTCGTAGATGGCGGTCAAGGCATTTTGCACGTTGAAGTCATCGTCCATGGCGGCTTCAAACTTGGCCGTGGTTTCAGTGACCAGCTTGGCCAGGTCCGGGTCCGGCAAGCCTTCAGTCGCGTCAGCCAGGCGGTAGTTGATCCCTTCCAGGGTGTTCTTGAAGCGGCCCAGAATGTTAGCGGCCTGCTCCAGGTTTTCTTTCGAGTAGTTGATCTGGCTTCTGTACTGGATGCTGGCCATGAAGAAGCGGAGAACCTGGGGATCAACGTTCTTTAAGATATCGTGGACGGTCACGAAATTGTGCAGGGACTTGGACATTTTTTCCTCATCCTTGCCCACGGTCACGAAGCCGTTGTGCAGCCAGTAGTTGACGAATTTCTTGCCCGTCTTGGCTTCACTTTGGGCGATTTCGTTTTCGTGGTGGGGGAATTCCAGGTCCTGCCCGCCCCCATGGATGTCCAGGGTGTCACCTAAGTACTTGGTGGACATGACTGAGCATTCAATGTGCCAGCCCGGCCGGCCCTTGCCCCATGGGGAGTCCCAGGCGATTTCGTCTGCAGCCTTCTGCCCCTTCCAGAGGGCAAAGTCGATTGGGTCTTCCTTGCGGCCTTGTTCTTCATCGTTTACGTGCTGGGAGGCCCCTTCTTCCAGCTGGTCGATGTTTTGGTCGCTCAAGTGCCCGTAGTCAGCGAACTTTTTAGCCCGGTAGTAGACGTCCCCGTCGGCTTCATAAGCGTAGCCCTTGTCGATCAAGGTTTGGATGAAGTCGATGATGGCCGGGATTTCGTGGGTTGCCCGCGGGTGCAGAGTCGCTTCTTCGATGTTTAAGGCCCGGGTGTCTTCCAAGAAGGCCTGGATATAGCGTTCAGCTAATTCCGGCACGGTCGTGCCTTCGGCTCTAGCTTCGTTGATCATCTTATCATCGACGTCAGTAAAGTTGGAAACGTAGTTGACCTTGTAGCCCTTGTATTCAAAGTAGCGGCGGATGGTGTCAAAAGCGATGGCGCTTCTGGCGTTGCCGATGTGGATGTAGTTGTAGACCGTCGGTCCGCAGACGTACATGCTGACCTGGCCGGGAACCAGGGGTTTGAATTCTTCTTTCCGCCTAGTTAAAGTGTTGAAAAGCTTCACGATATTTTCCTGCTTTCTTTAAGAAGTTTTCCTTACCTGCAATAATTCAGTACTTAACACTCTACATTTTAACAGACAATCACCGCCCGTGGTAAAATCTGAGGAAACAGAGAGAAACAGAAAAAATAGAGAGAAGAGAAGAATGACTTTACTGACTGATTTAAAAAATTACCAACCCTTTAACGAGCAAGAAGCAGCCGACGTCAAAGAGATGATCTACCGGCTGGAGACCGGGGAAGAACTGTTCTTGCGGTCCAATTTGGCCGAGCACTTTACCGCTTCAGCCTGGGTCGTCAATCCGGCCCGGGACAAAGCCCTGATGGCCTACCACCGGATCTACGACTCCTGGGCCTGGCTGGGCGGGCACGCGGACGGCGACCAGGACCTTTTGCATGTGGCCTTAAAAGAAGTCGAAGAAGAAAGCAGGGTTAAAGCAACTCCAGTCACGGACCAGATCTATTCTGTTGAGATTTTAACCGTGGACGGGCATGAGAAAAAAGGCAAATACGTCCCGTCGCACCTGCACTTAAACGTCACCTACCTCTTGGAAGCAGACGACAGCTTGCCTATCCGGCCTAAAGAAGACGAAAACAAGGCTGTTGCCTGGTTTGGCTTGGATGAAGCCCTGGAAAAGTCAACCGAGCCCTGGTTTGTCGACCGGATCTACTCCAAGCTGAACGCCAAACTCAAGGATTATCCGGCTAGGTAAATAGAAAAAGCAAAAAAGAAAAAGTTTTTTTCAAAAAGCTGCTTGACAGAAGCCTATTTGCGCTTTAATATTACATTAATTAAAAATTAAAGCGTTTTAAGAAAAGTATCGATTAGAAGAGTAACCAGGTCCGGCTTTTTCCAGAGAGCTCAAGTTGGTGCGATTGAGCAAAAGCCTCCTGGCGAAACACATCTAAGAACTGGTTGGCCGAAATAAAGTAGGCCTTCCCGCTAGCGAGCGTTACCACGGCTGCCCTGGGTGTTCCTGGAAACTGGCCTTCTTTGCCCTTTCCGGCGACTAGTCAGCGGCAGTGTAAGGTCAGTTGCCGTGAGACAGCTGATGAAATGAAGTGGGACCACGACTAACAATCGTCTTCAAGGAAGCAATTCCTTGAGGGCGATTTTTTCTTTCTCTCCGTTTCTTGCTCTTTCTTTTTTAATCTTTCTTTTTCTGCCAGCTTTAAAAATTATTTTGTAAAGGAGTCCGCCATGAAAGAGTCAAACATGTTCAAAAACACCCCGTCTGCCTTAAGTGGCCGACATCCCCTCGCTGCTTTTTAAAAAAGAAAACAAGTTAGTTCTAGATCGATTCAATTTTTAGAAAACACCGAGGAAAAGATCATGAAAAAATCAGCCATCATCACTTTAGCCCTGTCCGCCAGCCTGCTTTCCGCCTGCTCCAACACCTCTGCCAGCAGCTCAAAGACCAAGCAAGTCTTAAACTGGTTCTCCGCCGGAGAAATCTCCACCATGGACCCAGCTTTGAACAATGACGTCTACGGCGGCGAGCAGCTGGACGCCACAATGGAAGGCCTGGTCCGCCTGGGCAACAATTCCAAGATCCTGCCCGGCATCGCCAAGGCCTGGAAGGAAAGCAAGGACGGAATGACCTGGACCTTTAACCTTAGAAAAAATGCCAAGTGGTCCAACGGGGAAGCCTTGACGGCCAAGGACTTCGTCTACGCCTGGCGCCGGCAGGTCAACCCTAAGACCGCCTCAACCCAGTCCAACAAGTACTCTGGCATCAAAAACGCTGACGCCATCGTCGCTTCCAAAAAGCCTGTCCCCAGCTTAGGCATCAAGGCCGTGGGCAAGTACAAGCTGGTCGTGACCCTGGAAAGAAAGATCCCTTACTTCCAGCTCCTTTTAGCCGGCTCAGCCTTTGCCCCGCAAAACCAGAAGTTCATTGAAAAAGCTGGCAAAAAATACGGCACGGCAGCTAAATACACCCTCTCAGACGGTCCATTTGTCATGAAGGGCTGGACCGGGTCCAACCTGACCTGGAAGCTGGTCAAGAACAAGTACTACTGGGACAAGAAGAATGTCAAGCTGACCAAGATCAACTTCAGCGTGCAAAAGTCCCAAAGCACCTCCTACAACCTCTACCAGGTCGGCAAACTGGACATGACCACCCTGTCCGCTTCCCAAAACAAGAGTCTCAAAAACCAAAAAGGCTGGCAGATCAAGAAGAGCAACCGGACCCAGTACCTCATGTACAACTTCAAGACTGACAAGAACTTGCGAAATGTCAACCTCCGCGGGGCTATCGCCGCCGCGATCAACAAGGAATCCCTGGCCAAGACCCTGAACCTGGCTGACATCGCCGCTACTTCTTTAACCCCAAGCGGGATCACTGACCCGGTTACCGGCAAGGAATTCAGCAAGGAAGTCGTAACCAAGCGAACCAGGGCTATCCAGTCCGGGACTAAGGCCCAGGCTAAGGCTTACTACAAGAAGGCTTTGAAGGAGCTGGGCAAAAAGCAGATCACCATCAAGCTTTTAGGCGATGACACTGATGACGCCAAGAAGGCCACGGAATTCATCCAAAGCGCCCTGGAAAGCACCCTGGGCATGAAGGTCGAAGTCACCAACATGCCATTCAAGAACCGCTTTGCCAGAGAAGAAGCCGGTGACTTTGACGTCATCTTGGACGGCTGGAGCGGGTATTACGCTGACCCGAACACCTTCCTGGAAATGTTCCAAAAGACCAACGTCAACAACTACGGGTCATGGGAAAACGCGGCCTACAACAAGGCCATGGAAATTTCCAAGACCACGACTTCAAGCAAGAAGCGCTGGGCAGAACTGGTCAAGGCTGAACGCATCCTCCTTACCCAGCAGGGCGTGACCCCGCTTTACTATGGCAACACCGCGACCTTGATCGACCCGAAGGTTAAGAACATCACCCTCAAAGGCGCAGGCCTTGCTTACAACTTCAAGGGTGCTTACATCAGCAAGTAATTAACTACTAAGGAGCATAAGATGACTTTTCCTTACCAAGAATTCGCCCGTGAAAAAATGCCAGCCCTCCTAGCTGACTTAAAAGACCTGATCGCCATCGACTCTGTCCGCAACATGGACCTGGCGACTCCTGAGTTTCCAGTGGGGCCCGGCCCGGTCAAGGCCTTGGAGAAATTCCTGGCTCTGGCTGACCGGGATGGCTTTCAAACCGCAAACATCGACAACTATGCCGGGGTCGTTACTTTTGGCCAAGGCAACCAGGAATTAGGCGTGGCCGTCCACGTCGACGTTGTCCCGCCGGATGAAGGCTGGAGCCAGGATCCCTTTACCCCCTGGGTTAAAGACGGCAGAGTCTTCGGCCGGGGAACAAGCGACAACAAGGGGCCGGCCCTGGCTGCCTACTACGCCCTCCTGGCTTTAAAGGAAGCCGGTTTTCAGCCAAAAAAGAAGATTTCCTTGATTATCGGCACTGACGAAGAAACCGACTGGGTGGGGATGAAGTACTACCTCCAAAAACGCCCGGCTCCTGACTGGGTCTTCTCCCCTGACTCCTCTTTTCCGATCGTGACTGGCCAGGCTGGTCTGGCGGTTTTGAAGACAGATTTTATTGGCAAGGAAGCTACTGGCTTAACCCTTGAGTCCTTCTTTGCCGGCCAGGCCACCAACATGATTCCCGCCGCCGCGACCGCCGTCGTCTCTGGCGAGAATCTTGAGAAAATTGCGACAGCTTTCCCGGACTTTTTGGCCAAAAAGGGCTTGACTGGGGAAATCAAAGAAACAGCTAGCGAAAATGGTAATTGCTTAAAGATTAGTTTGGAAGGCGTCAGCGCCCACGCCTCTGTTCCCTGGGAAGGGAAAAACGGGGCCTGCCTCCTGGCCAGCTTCTTACGGGACTTTCCTTTCACCGGCCGGGCTAAAAATTTCCTGGACTTTGCCGGTGACCTTGAGCTGGAAGACTACTACGGGGAAAAAATCGGGATCGCCAATACTGACTCCGAGATGGGCAAGTCCATCAACTGCCCGGCCGTCTTCCGCTACCAAAGGGACCAAGCCGAAGCCTGTATCAAGAGCGACATCCGCTACAGCCGGGGGACCAGCCCGGAAAAAATGTGCCAGCAGCTGAACGACAAGTTCGGCGCTTTCTGCCAGACGACCTTCCAGCCCTACCAGGACTTTGAAAAGCCCCACTTCGTTGCTAGCGACGACCCCTTCGTAAAGACCCTCCTCTCCGTCTACGAAAAGCAGACTGGCCAAGCCGGTGCGACCGTTATCTCCGCTGGGGCCAACTACGGCCGCTTCTTTAAAAACGGGGTCGGCTACGGGCCTGCCTTCCCGGACAGCCTGGACACCGCCCACGCCATCGACGAATCCGTCAGCCTGGCTGAACTGGAAAAAAGCCTGGCCATCTACGCTGAAGCGATTTACGAATTAACCAAGTAGAATATGCAAAAAAGACTTTTACCCAAAACAAGTAAAAGTCTTTTCTTATCTGCTTGCCTTCAGTTCCGCGCAGATCTGCTGGTGGCGGTTCGCGTAGAGGCTGTTCTTCTCCCAGATAAAGGTGAAGTCATGGCGGATCTGGAAGTCCCGCAAACTCAACTTCCGCAGCTTTCCTGCCTTTAAAAGGTCACTAACGGCAGTCTGGTACAAGAAAGAGACCCCGCAATTGGCCAAAAGCAGCTGGGTGATCATCTGCATGTTGCCGACCTGGACATACTGCTTGAAGTCGCTCAGTTCCTGCCCCTGGGCGCCTAAGCTGTCCTCCAGGATCTTCCTGGTCCCTGAGCCCGGTTCCCTGACCAAAAGGCGCTGGTCAAAAAGGTCAGCGATCTGGTCCGGCTCCTTGGCAAAAGACAAATCTGGCGAGCAGACGGCGATGAAGTCCTCGCTTTGGTAGCGCAGGCTGGCATAACCCCTGGCCGGGTCCCCTTCTATCAGGGCAAAGTCCAGGTCCCCCTCATCCAATTTCTTGGTCAAAAACTGGGTGTTGCCGTAGACTACTTCCACATTGGTTTGGGGATGGTCTTTTAAAAAGCGGCTGAGGGGCCTGGCTAAGGCGTATTCCCCAATGGTCATGGTTACCCCAAAGCGGACCGGCGGCAGGTCAGCCTGCTTGATTTCCGCTTTAAGCAGGCGCTCATCGCTCTGCATCTGCCGCATGGCCTGGCGGAGTTTCTCTCCCGCCGCGGTCAAGGTCAGTTTCTTGCCCTGGTAGCTGAAAAGCTTGACCTGGTACTCCTTCTCCAAATAGCGGATGTGCTGGGACACCGCCGGCTGGGTCACATGCAGGCGGTCAGCCGCCCGGGTGAAGTTCATGGTCTCACAGACCGTTAAAAATGTTTTGACGCGAAAATCCAGCATCCCCTGCCTCCTTACAATAATTCTGATTTATCGACAGATAATAATCTATAATTTTATTTTCTACCATTTTACTACTATACTAAAGCATGTTCAAAAAATATCTGGAGGCAAAAAAGAAATGAATTGGATTAAAAAGAATCTGCCCGGCATCCTGGTCTGCCTGGCCATCGCTACCCCCGCCTGGCTCTTAGGCAAGACCCTGCCAGTCATCGGGGGCGCCGTCTTCTCCATCTTGTTTGGCATGGTCATCACCCTCTTTTGGGAAGAGAAGAAAGGCGCGGCTAGCGGGATCAAGTGGACGTCCAAGTATATCCTGCAAATGGCCGTCGTTCTCCTGGGCTTTGGGATGGACCTGCAGGTGGTCGTCAAGACCGGCCGCCAGTCCCTGCCGATTATCATCTGCACCATCTCGACCTCGCTCTTGCTCGCCTGGCTTTTGCACAAGTCTTTAAACATCCCCGGCAAGATCTCAACCTTGATCGGGGTCGGCTCATCCATCTGCGGGGGCAGCGCCATCGCCGCTACCGCCCCGGTTATCGACGCTGACGACGACGAAGTAGCCCAGGCCATCTCTGTTATCTTCTTTTTCAACGTCCTGGCCGCCATCCTCTTCCCAATCTTTGGCAAGCTCCTGGGCTTTGACCAGACTTCGGGGACTTCTTTCGGCATCTTTGCCGGGACAGCCATCAACGACACTTCTTCCGTCACTGCCGCGGCGGCAACCTGGGACAGCATGTTCCATTTGGGCAGCCAGACCCTGGACAAGGCCGTGACCGTCAAATTAACCAGAACCCTGGCCATCATCCCTATCACCCTGGCCTTAGGCTATTTCACCGCCAAAAAGGAGCAAAGGGACAACAGCTTCAGCTTGAAGCGGACCTTTCCTGCCTTCATCCTCTACTTTGTCCTGGCTTCCTTAATCACAACCTTTGCCCTGGCTAATGGAGTAAATGCCAATGTCTTCCTGCCTTTAAAGGAGCTGAGCAAGTTCATGATCATCATGGCCATGGCCGCGATTGGTCTTAACTCCAACATCGTCAAGCTGGTCAAGTCCGGGGCCAAGCCCCTCTTGCTCGGGGCTTCCTGCTGGGCCGGGATCACAGCCGTCAGCCTGCTTTTACAGCGGCTAATGGGGCTCTGGTAAAAAATAAAACAAACAATTTAATCGATTGCATCAAAAAAGGCTTTTACCGCTCGGTAAAAGCCTTTTCCTTTGTTCTTTAGCTTATTCGATGCCAGCTTCGCTAAGCTGCTTCAAGGTCAAGTCCAGGTGCTTCATGACCGTGTCCTTGCCCATCAATTCCATAGCTTCGCCAATGCCAGGGCCGACCATTGACCGGGTAGTAGCGATCCGGATTGGCATGAAGAGCTTGCGGCCCTTGATGCCAGTTTCCCTCCGGGTAGCCATGATGGCGTCCATGATCTTCTTGGCCGTGAAGTTGTCCAGCTTGTCCAGTTGCTTCTTGAATTCTTCAATCGCCGGACGAGCTTCGTCCTTCTTGATTTCTTCCACTTCTTCGTCAGTCAGGCATTCTGCTTCAGTGAAGAAGATCTTGCTCAAGTCAACGATTTGCTTGGTGTAGGACATTTGGTTGGCATACATGTTCACCAATTGTCTTACCCATTCTATCTTGCCTGGAGCCGGGTTAGCTTCAACCAGGCCAGCTTCTTGCAGGTTGTGCAGGGCCAGGTCCAAAAGTTCATCTCTGTCAGCCGTCTTCATGTACTGGTTGTTGACCCAGTCCAGCTTCTTTTGGTCAAAGGCAGCTGGGGACTTGGACAGCCGGGCCGGGTCAAATTGCTTGATGAATTCGCGCTTGGAGAAGATTTCGCTTTCGCCAACTGGTGACCAGCCCAGCAAAGTGATGAAGTTGAACATGGCTTCTGGCAGGAAACCAAGTTCTCTGTATTGTTCGATGAACTGCAGGACTGATTCGTCACGCTTGGACAGCTTCTTGCCAGTAGCGGAGTTGATGATCAAAGTCATGTGGCCGAAGACTGGAGCTTCCCAGCCCAAAGCTTCGTAAACGCAAAGCTGCTTTGGCGTGTTAGAGATGTGGTCATCGCCCCGGAGCACGTGGCTGATTTCCATCAAGTGGTCGTCGACAACGACGGCAAAGTTGTAAGTTGGCATCCCGTCGCGCTTTTGGATGACGAAGTCACCGCCGATAGTGTCGGATTCAAAGCTCAAGTGGCCCTTAACGATGTCGTCCCATTCGTAAGTCACGCCTTCTGGAATGTGAATGCGGACAACTGGCTTCAAGCCCTTGGCCCGGGCTTCGTCTTGTGCCTGCTTGATTTCGTCAGTAGTCATGCCTTCGTATTCGTAGACATAGTGAGGAGCAATCCCCATGGCCCGCTGTTCTTCACGCTGGGCTTCCAGTTCTTCTTCAGTTTTAAAGGAGTAGTAAGCCTTGCCTTCTTCAAGCAGCTGGTCGATGTACTTTTGGTAGATGTCCTTTCTTTCGGACTGCTTGTAAGGGCCGTAGTCCCCGCCGATGTCCGGACCTTCATCCCAGTCGATCCCCAGCCAGTGCAGGTTTTCGATTTGAGATTCAGCCCCGCCTTCAACGTTTCTGGCGGTGTCAGTGTCTTCGATTCTCAGAACCAAAGTCCCCTTGTTGTGACGTGCAAACAGATAGTTAAACAGAGCAGTACGCGCGTTACCAATGTGCAAGTGGCCAGTTGGTGACGGAGCGTATCTCACGCGGATTTTCTTATTAGCCAAAATTATGCCTCTTTCTTACTATTCTTCAACTTATTAAGTTTACTAGCAATAAGGAAAAAATTCAATCTTTACCGGCAAATCGGGCCCTGACGGCAAGCAAAAATGCCCACCAAAGGCAGGCATTTGTCACTTAATCTGATTTGCTTATTTCTTGGCTTCAACGCCCTTCTTGAAGACGAAGTATTCCGCTGCCCACAAGATGGCCACGTAGACCAGCTCAGCCAGCATGTAGAGCCAGCTGATGACCGGCAAGCCCAGGTCGGTCTGGGACGTGTGCAGGCCAGTATTGTCAATGACAAAGTTGAAGTCAAAGCCGGAATTTGAAACCATGCGGATGACCGCGCCCAAGATGCTGTTGCTGCCCCAGGACAAAAGAGCCAGCAGGGCCAGCAGGATAACTGCCTTGGCAAACTTGCTCGTTTTCCCCTTCAAAGGCAGGAAGTCCCCCAAAACGCTGGCTGATTCAGTGATGAGCAGCCAGAAGCAGATGCCGCCGGCAAAGCTGACCAGGGCAAACAAGGTCATGTAGAGCAGCCAGTTGCTGATGCTGGAGACGTAAGGCTGGAAAGTCGCCACTGCTTGCGAATCGATCCGCATCTCCCCGCCAAAAATAAATGGCAGCAAGGTAATTACGAAGATCAAGAGGTTAGCTAAGGCAAAGATAACCGCGGTCACAAGCCCGGTCAGCACATTAGCCGTCAGGAAGTTGCCCGCTGTTACCGGCACTTGCCGCCAGGTCTGGGACCGGTTGATCCGGTAGGCCGTCATAATCACGTCAATTTGGTACCAGATGCCCACGCAGAAGATCACCGTCGCGGCAATCCCGATGCCAATACCAGCTGAGTCGCTGCCAAAGCCGTATCTGATACCAAAGTACAAGCTGATCAAGAGGATAAAAATTGCCTCGATGCCCAGGCTGAGCCAGGTCGTCCGGCTCTTTTCCTTGAACATGGCCGCGAAAGTCTGCTTAAAACCGATCATTACTCTTCCCCCTCGTAAAATCCTTCATACCACTCTTCGATGCTTTCTTGTTCAGCCCGGATTTCTTCAGCACTGCGCTGCTCTAAAACTGAGTGCTTCTTGATCAAAACGACCTCATCGATCACCGGAGCGATTTCATCTAAGACATGGTCGCTGATGACCAGGGTCGCCTCTTCCGGCTTCCAAAGCAGCATGGACTTGATAATCTTCTTCCGGCTCATGGCATCAACCCCGCTGAAAGGTTCATCCAGCAGGTAGAGCTTGGCCTTGCGGGAGAAGACCAGGGCGATGATTAATTTCTCCTTCATCCCCTTGGACAGGCTGCCCAGTCTTTCATCTTCATTCAAGTTCATGAATTCCAGAATATCAGCAAACTGCTTGTCGTCAAAGTCCGGGTAGACCAGGCGGTAAAAGTCAGCGACATCCTTGATCTTTCTGGAGTCGCGGAAGGCGGACAGGCTGTCGGTCATGGCGATGTACTGCTTGCGGCGGTCTTCATCTGCTTCCCCGCATACCTCCACGCTGCCCTTGTACTGCTTGGCCAGGCCCGTGATCACCCGCATCAAGCTGGTCTTGCCGGCCCCGTTGGCCCCGACTAAGGCCACGATCTTGCCGGCCTCCAAAGTCAAGTTGACTCTCTCCAAAATCGTCTTTGAATTCTTGTGGTAGCTTAAATCCTTAATCTCCAAAGTCTTCATGCTATTCCTCCCTTGTGTCATCTAAGTAGCTGGCCAATAGTCCAGTCAGGTTTTCCCTTTCGACTCCGAGTTTCTCCATCCGGCTGACGAAAGCCGCCAGCTCCTGCTTCAGCAATTTGCTCTTCATTTCCTCCAGGCGGCCTTCATCGGTCGTAACGAAGTTACCTTCGCCGCGTTTGGTAAAAATATAGCCCTTGGCCGTCATTTCTCTAAGTGCCCGCTGGACTGTATTGGCGTTGACCGTCAATTCAAGTGCCAGGGCTCTGACTGAAGGCAGCTTCTCGCCGGCCTGCAGCTTGCCCTGGGCGATCTGCAAGTAGATATAGTCTTCAATCTGCAAGTAGATCGGTAGGTTGTCTTTGAATTTCATTTACACACCCCTTTGCTGTACTAGCTATCTAATACACTGTTAGTGTATAACGGATCGGGCCTTTCGTCAAGGCAAAAACAGAGAAAAAGCAAAATTTTGTCCCTTTATCTTTGGCCTAGTTCTTTCCTATACTTTTTACTTACCTTTCTTCCTTATAAATAATCAGCCAATTCTGCTTTTAAGTTAGACTAGACTGTTTTCCAGCAAATGAACTAATACTTAAAGTTATCTTTAATTACTTTACGGTTACTTTAACAACGATTTCAGTCCCGTCTCATCTTCAGTTCATAGTCGCAAGAGAGCGTTTCTTTTTGTGTATTTTCTGTTAGACTACAATTAGTGTTTGATAATGTAAACTTTTCAAGGAGGACAACATGAAAAAGACTAAGACCTTTTTGGCTGCCGGCAGCATCTTGACGGCTGCATTAGCCTTGACGGCCTGCGGCGGCAACTCTTCATCTTCTTCATCTAACAAAAAAGAACTGAACTGGGAAGAATCAGCTGAAATTCCGACTATGGACCTGTCCAAGGCCACTGACTCTGCCAGCTTTACCCAATTGATCAACACCATGGAAGGTTTATACCGGGCAAAGTCTGACGGCAGCCAGGAAAAGGCCATGGCAACCAGCGAAAAGGTATCCAAGGACGGGAAGACCTACACCTTTACTCTCCGTAAGGACAACAAGTGGTCAAACGGTGACCCGGTAACCGCGCAAGACTTCGTCTACTCATGGCGCAGAACGGTTGACCCAAAGACTGCTTCTCAATACGCTTACCTGTTTGAAGGCATCAAGAACGCCACCGACATCCAAAACGGTAAGAAGAAGCCGGAAACTTTGGGGATTAAGGCCGTTGGCAAGTACAAGCTGGTCGTAACCCTGGACCGGCGGATTCCTTACTTCAACAACCTGATGGCCTTCGGGAGCTTCTTCCCACAAAACGAAAAGGCAGTCAAGAAGTACGGCTCCAAGTACGGTACTGCCTCCAAGTACATGGTCTACAACGGGCCATACATTATGAGCGGCTGGAGCGGGTCAAACTTGTCCTGGAAGCTCAAGAAGAACCCATACTACTGGGACAAGAAGAATGTCAAGCTGGACGCGGTCAACTACAGCGTGCAAAAGACCCCGTCAACTGCTTACAACCTCTACCAGTCAAACAAGCTTGACGCTGTAGCCCTGGACGCTGAACAAAGCAAGCAGCTTAAGAGCGTAAAGGGTTATGCTCTCTACCCACGTGGGACTACCTTCTACATCCAATTCAACCAGGCTAAGAACAAGTACCTGCAAAACGCCAACATCCGTAAGGCTCTTTCCATGGCTATTAACCGGGAAAGCCTGACCAAGGTCCTGGGCGGCAGCAACACTGTAGCTCACACCTTCACTCCAGCCAAGCTGACCACGGTTAACGGCAAGGACTACACCAGCCTGATTTCCAAGAGTGACGAAGCTTACACTTACTACAACAAGAAGGAAGCCCAAAAGTACCTTAAGCAAGGTATGAAGGAACTTGGCGTTTCCAAGCTGAGCTTCAAGCTTTTGTCAGACGACACCGATGGTGCCAAGAAGTCTACTGAAGCAATGCAATCAAACATCCAGGAAACTCTGCCGCAAGTCTCCATCACCACCCAGAACCTGCCATTCAAGACCCGTCTGGCTAGAACTAACGCGCTTAACTTCGACATGGTTGTTTCTGCCTGGGGTGCCGACTTCAACGATCCGATCTCCTTCCTGGACTTGCTGACTTCCACCAACGCCCAAAACGGCGGCAAGTGGTCCAACAAGGAATACGACAAGCTGATCGCGGCTTCAAAGACTACTGGCTCAGACTCTGAACGCTGGAGCAACCTGTCCAAGGCTGAAGGCATTCTGCTGAAGGACGTTGGTATTTCACCACTTTACTCAAGCACCAGTGCCTGGATTGTCCGTCCAGAAATCAAGGGCTTGGTAAACCTGCGCGACCACTGGGACTTCAAGTACGCTCACGTTAACTAGCGTCTGTCCCTAGAGACTAACAAACTGAATCACTGAAAATAGCAGACCACCTGGTCTGCTATTTTTGTACTTTAACTGTTTTTTTTGCTACAATTGAACTGATTTTTAAAGAGATTGGTGGCAGGCAAAAAATGTACAAAGTAGTCAAGAAAGAAACTATCAAGGCGGACCGCTTCACGGTCATTCAAGAGAAGGTGGCCAAGGACGGGCAAATCGCCCCATATTCCTACGTTACGATCGGCTTCGGGATTTCCATCATCCCCTTCGTTGATGATGACCACGTCTTGCTCTTGAAGGAATACCGGCATCCCGTTGGCAGCTGGCAATATGAATTCCCCAGCGGCGGCATTGATGAGGGAGAAGAGCCCAGTCAGGCAGCCAGAAGAGAGCTGCTGGAAGAAACGGGCTATGAGGCCAGCGAGTTGACAGAACTCGGTTTCACCTACCCTTCTTTTGGCTCAACCAATGAGAAGATCACCCTTTTTGCCTGCCGGGCCACAAAAATGGCTCAGCCAAAAAGAGAGATTCTGGAAGAAATCAAGATGGAGATCGTCTCTGTCGACCAGCTGGAAGATTTGATCATCAAGGGTGAATTTGCCCACGGGGCTGGCCAAGCAGCCTGGCTCAAGTGGCGGCTGCTTAATGAGAGAAGATAAGAAAAAGCAGGGAAGGCTATAAAATAGCCTTCCCTGCTTTTTAGCTGTATACTGCTGCTTTTTTCAACCAGGCATCCAGCTCTTTTAGTTTTTCTTCAACGGTCCTGCTGTCTTTTCCGCAAACGGAAATTGCCGCAAGGGCCTCTACGCTGCTTGCCGCGCCATTATAGGTCCGGCCAAGCTTAGCATATTGATAGTAGTCATAGACTTCCGGATTGGCTGCTAGCACGGCATCTGCGGCCGGCAATTTTTGCAAAATTCCCCGGCCAGGTTCAACCATCACAAAACCGCGAATCTCAGCTGACTTATACTCCTTGTCAAGGTCCACCTTATTCGGCAGGCCCAGATCCAGCCTCAGCAATTCTTGAATAGGACTAAAGCCCAGCCCTTGCTCAAGCTCTTGCAGGATCCGTCCTCCCCCCAATCTTGACCCGATCTCGCACAATGTTACCTCGCGGCCGTCGCAAAAGACTTCAAGATGAAAGAGATAGTTTTCCGGCGTATCCATTCCTTTGAGTAGGTCCGTCGCGTAAGAGCGGATCAACTTCTGTTCTGCCGCGGTCGGGCTTATCTGCACGCTTCCAACTGATTTGCCGTTTTTCACTTCTAGTGTATTGGCAAAATACTTAGAACTGATCAAGTAGACAAAATGGCCTTGCTTTACAAAACCATCCACGTGGTACAGGGGCCAGGGGATAAATTCTTCTGCCAAATAGCCACGAAGAATTTTATCAGCGGCCAGCCTTTCTAACTCAACATGATCATGAACTACAAAGGTATCCATCGACCCCATGCCGGCAATTGGCTTTAACACGAAGGGGAAGTCCAGCTTCTTTTCTGTCTCGATCAGATCAAACACGTTATCGACCGGCCAGTAACGGGGAACGGCTACGTGAGCTTGCTCAGCTGCCTTGACCATAGTTAATTTATTCCGGAATTCTTCCGCGCTCGTCAAGCTTTGCCCCAAGGTAACTTGGTATTTTTTCCGTAATTTTGCCGCAAAGATGATCTCTTCTTCAGAATAAGCATAAACATAGTCGATCTGCTGGCCAAAAGTTTGACTGATCACGTAGTCAATATATTCTTCATTCCAGATCTTCAAGAAAACGAATTTGATGTTTTCTGGCAAAGTTTCTGGATAATTGTCACGGTGCCGTTCCATGGCAAAAATCAGATAGCGGTTATCCTTCTCCCCGCTAATAGCATCGAAATAGTTAATATAGTTGTTGCTGATAGGGGCTAAAATTACAATCTTTTTCATCGGCAAACCTCATTAAAAGCCTTGTTGATTTTGGCGCTGACCATATCTGAAGCTGCTGCATCCTTGCTGGTATACTGGGCCAGAAAGAAGGCATCCCCGATAGATTCAGCTGCTTGCGACTGCACACCTACAGGATGGTTTTGCTCGTAAGTGAAAAGGTCTGGGATTTTTTCCTCTAAACTTTCCATCATCGTCTTTCCATTGGTCAGCTGAACATAAGAGCTTGAGCAGACCCGCGGTGAAAGAGGCTGCTCCCAATCAATCTCTTCTGCACGCCTTTCTTGCATTTTCCAATATTCTTCCAGAAGATCGACGCCAAAGGACTGCTTAACCAATTTTGGAATCTTCGCTCCGCCAAAACGCTTACCAACCTCGGTAAAGACAAAGCTCTGGTCTTTGTCAGAATAAAACCATTCAAAGTGAAAAGGAGTAATGTCCCTTTCAACATTCAATGCTTGAAGTGCCTTCTGGCTTAAGGCAAACAACTTTTGTAGCAGCTGCTGATCTTGATAGTAAAGTGAACTGGTATGGAGGGTAAAATAACCAGTCTTTTTAAAATCGCTCAGTTTATTATTGTACTCATGGCTAAAGAAACGGGAATGACCCTGAAAATCAGTGTAGCCGTCAACGGTAAACATCCGGTCATAATGAACAAAACTTTCTACCAATAAATCTTTATCGCTCAGATAACCACTTTGATTCTTTAAAGAAGACAACGGCAGAGGCGCTTTAAAATAACTCATACCTTTGGTTGAGTCCGCGCGTCTTGGTTTGACCATCCCTTCATTAATGCTTTCAACTGCAGAATTTTCCGTTAATTCATAAAAATCCGGCTCGGTTACTTCCTGCTTTAAAACCGACCGCATATAGTACTTATCCTTGAACAAGACATCGCTCACGCCTGTTTTTCCAGGAACAAAGATTGCCTTTATCACTCCCACCCAGTCCATGATTTCTTCTTGAAGGGTAAAGATATCCTCAATTTTTTCTCCTTCAGCCTGCTTTTGTTTAAAAATTGGATAGACGGTCTGAAAATCGATCCTTTTGACAGGAATAATCTGATTGATTTCCAATTCTAAATAGGCTTCTGTTTTAGTTTCTGGAACAACGAAGGAAATTCCCTGACTAGGACGAATGCCGACCACCTTGGGATTGTAGGCCCAAATAAAGTATTTCATTGCTGGCTCACCTCCTAAAAATCGTATTCGCTGTGCCAGTTTTGTAAATAGTCACCATAATACTCATCTGGCAATCCTAAGGAGCTCTGTGCTACTTCTCTAGTTAAGTTCTTTTTCTCAACAGTTTTTACTGCTGTCCGGTAATTTTTTTGTGTTGCCCGCAGATTATCAGTAAAAATCGCCAAAATATCAGCAGAATATTTTTCAGCTTTTCCGATCTGCTCAACTACTGATACTAGCTCATCAACGTCATTGTTGACATAATAGACGTAGTAAAAATAGAGATGGCGTATCTTCCGCTTTACTTCACTATTAATTCCTTTGGCAGCTGGAAGAATCCCTAGAGACATGACTTTTAGCACGGTGCGAACATCATTAATAATCACATGTTGGTCTCTAGGTTCATTCGTATACTTAGCAACTGCAGCTTTCTCTGCTTGATATTTAGCCTCATCAAAGATGAAACGTTTATTTTCGGTCAACAAATCTATCAAGTTTTCTACCCAAATAGAATCAAGTTGTGAAGAAAAGTCACTTGAGTCATAATCGACCAATACAAAATCAACAACATTGATTGACCCAGTCTTAAACTTCATTCGTACTTTAATGTAATAGTGCTTTCCTGGTATATCCAACTTGCAGAGATATCTATCAGTTGTTTCAACTTCATTGAGCTTAAATTCAAATTTTCGTTGTGCAAAGTAATCATGCAAGATGTCTGGGTAGGTAATTTCTACTTCAGAAGCAGCAATTTGTGGGAATAGCTTTTCACGGCTGACTTCAATTAGCTGCTTAATCAAATCGATTTGATTGGATCGTTGATATTTTTGTACAGCATACGTCGTCTGATAATTCAGATTTAAAGGGTTCGTCAAATCTAGCGCGTTCAGTTTTCTGATTGTTGGCTGATATTTTACAAAGATGCTAGACGTACTTTTTAAACTGTCGAAATTTCCTTCTGTATCTTGGAAAGGTGAGAAAGTGAAGTATCCATCATCAGGCCGTAAAAGCGGACTTTCAGGTAATTCTTCAACTTGCCATTTTTCCCGCAACATCCGAACAAATTTCTTATAGGTACTCATCTGCAGTAACACCCTAACTCTATTCTGCCCGCCGCTGATTCAGCGAGTAAATTACACTGGCAAGGCCTGCTACAAACGTCAGCAATCCCCCCAGCCACAAATAATCCACGCTGTCCTTTACGTCCATGACAAATTGGAAGAAAAAGGAACCGAGCGGCACGAAAATGATTGCCGCCGTAAAGACAATACTGAATACCCGGCCAATGTAAGTCATATCCGCGTTGGTCTGAATGTAAGTCATAAACTGAATGTTAAAAACCGAAACGCAGAAATTAAACAGGGTAATACAGATTATCGGCCCAAAAAGCCAATGACTAACTTGATACAGCGAACTCATCACCGCCAGCGGCAGTCCAGCCACAGCAATAATCCAGAACAGATACTTGCTGGATAATTCCTTCCGAATCAAATTTGAAGCCACTGCTCCCAGCAAGCCACCAACTGATTCAGCCGTTAAAAAGAAAGCATAAGCATTCTTGCTAAAAGCAAAACTGGCAAAAGGAAGAATCAATTCGTAACCTGCCAAAATAAAGTTGATTACGCTGGCAAAAACAATTACGATCAAAATATTTTTTTCGGCCAGCAGATACTTAAATGCATCCTTGATCTTGCTAAAATTGCTTTGCTTAGCTACCGGCGGCTCTGTTTCAAACAAAATATCCAGCTGTCTGATCAACAAACCAGAAATAATAAAAGTAAGTCCGTCCAGCAGCAAAGCCATCTTACTGCCAACAAATTTAGCGATCACCATGGCAAGCACTGGGCCAGCAACCTTGATAGTTTGCTTGCAGCTTTCAAGCAAAGAATTGACCCGGCCAATCTGTTCTTTGCGGACAATTTCACCAAAGACCGCCTTATAGGCTGGATCTCTGATCGAAGACAGAACCGATAAAGCAATATTAACCGCAATAATTGCGTATAACAACCAAATAGAAGGAACAAACACTGCTAGCGCAATACACAAGAGACCGGCAATAATATCGCAAATCCAGATAATGCTCTTCCGCTGCTTCGTATCAGACAAGATTCCGCCTATAAAGTTGACGAAAACACTGACGATCGTTTCACTGCTCTGATACACTGCCATCCAAAAACTGCCGTTCCCCAGCTTCGATAGCCAGACAGAATTAACATAATCGAACAAGATGTCTCCAAGCTTGGAAATACTATTGCTTGTTACAAGCTTGACGGTATTAGCTAGCTCTCTTTCATTTAATTTCATTTTTCACCTCACTAGCACACCCCTTACCTTTTAGATTAAAAACATATTTAAAATAGTAGCATTTCTCATTGTATTGTCAATTAAATTTCGGTTTTTTAAGCTTCTGTCATTCAAGGTGATCGCCTACTTATCGCCAAATTTTTTCAGAGCTTTTCATTGCAATATACAGTCCGTATAAATTAGAGATTTGTTTGCTTGCTCTTTCTTTTTGAAAGAAAAAAGGCCATGCTCAAACACAAAAAGTGTTTGGGTATGACCAAATAGCTCACTTTTTAACTGTTTCCTCACAAAAGCAACAAATCTTTCCTGGTCTTGGTAAAGGGGTGGAAGCCGTCTTCACCCAGCCAGCCGCAGTCCTCGATTCTGACGCCGCCAACACCCGGCAAATAGATCCCCGGTTCAATGGAAAAGCACATCCCTGCTTCCAGCTTCTGCTTGCTTCCCGGCTCCAGATTCACCGGCTCATGGACCTGCATCCCAATCCCGTGACCCAAGCGGTGGGTAAAGTACTGCCCGTAGCCCGCTTCTTCGATAACCCCACGGGCCACCTGGTCCAGCTCACCTGCCGTCATCCCTGGTCTGGCCGCCCTAGCGGCCGTTTCCTGGGCTAGCCGGACCGTCTCATAGATTTCCCACTTTGCCGGGCTGATTTCGCCCAGGGCCACCGTCCTGCTGACGTCTGAAGCATAGCCGTCCTTCATGATCCCCCAAGTCAAAAATCACTATGTCCCCGGCTTGAACCCCCTTTTGGCTGGGCAGGCCGCTGATACTGGCTGCGCTTTCCCCGGCCTGGACAATCAATGGAAAGCTCAAGTCCCCCATCCCCTTTTTCTTCAGCTGGTAGTCCAGTTCAAGGGCCAGCCTGCCAGCCGCCTGCAGCTTTTTTATTTCCGCCGGCGACTTGATCATCCGCTGTCTGGCCAGCCAGGAAGAGATGTCTGCTGCCAAATTTGCTTCCGGGAAAACTTCCTTAATCTCCCGGTAGTGGCTGAGGGTCACTGCCCGCGCTTCCAGGGCCCAAAATCCTTTTGGCCAGGCGGTCATCCTCTCTTTTGCCTTCTCCCAAGGATTCTCCCCGTCTTGGTAAAAGCAGGCCCGGTCCGCCCAAGAAGTCTGCTTGACTTCTCCTTCATTGATCGCCGGAGCCAGCAAAAGTGCCTGGCCTGTTCTGGATACTAGCAGGGCGAAGACCCGCTCCTCCGTCCAGCTGCTGTAGCCCGTCAGGTAGGCGATGTCCACTGGCTCTGCCACATAGGCCAGGTCAATGCCTTTTTCATCCGGGCCTTAGGAATTATGCTGACTCAGGGGCGGCTTTTGGCTAAAGAAATGCCGGAAGAAGAACTGAGCCAGGAAAGAGATAACTTTGAAAGCGTTGAAGAAAGAGCTCTTTTCTCTGGCTTCAACCACATCAACGTCCTGGATCCCTACTTGGAAACCCGGGACCGGCTGCGCAGGAATGACCAAAAGGTCCGGGAATACTTGAAACAGGTCAAGATTCTGGACTTGAAGTTTGACATCCATATTTCTGTCGGCTATGTCTATGACCAGGCCCAGACCCCAGACGAGGTCTACGAAATGATCCGGGAAGCCGACCCCATGCTCTACCAGAGCAAGGACAATGTCCGCAACCAGATCAGCGGCGGGCCTTCGCGCTATAATTAGCCTTCTATATTAACTGAATGAGCATTAAAAAATCCACCCATCTGGGTGGATTTTTGCTTGCAGTGCTTTCTGTATTTCTTTTTTCTCCCTGTTTACCGCAAGCGGTGTTGGAACTGCTTTTCGATGCCGGCGTGGTAGACCAGGTTGTAGCCTAAGACCGCCCCAACGGCTGCCTGCAGGCATTCAAAAGGAAACTTGACCAGGGAGATGGCCGGGGTCGCGTAAATGAAGGCCCGGCCTAAAGTGTAGCCAGTTACCATCACGGCGGCGCCGATAAAGATGCCCAAGATGACCTTCTTTTGCTCGCCGGCAAACTTGTGGGCAAAGTAAGAGATGATCAAGGCTTCAAAGCCGTGGGAGAAGAGGCTGACGAACATGGGCGCCGGGTAGAAAAGGAAGTCGCCCAAGAAGGCCCCTACCCCGCCGACCACGAAGGCCTCTGATGGGTACAGCAGCAAGGCCGCGGCGACGATGACCACGTCGTTGAAGTAGAGGTGGCCGCCTGGGACAGGGATACTGAATGAAGACAAGGCAACGTTCATCGCCATCAAAACGGCGACGACGGCGGCTCTTTTGACTGACCATGATTTTTGCATGTGATTTCCCTCCAGCTTGTAACTTTGCTTTCTATTTTAGCACTTTTTCAGTATTTTCTGAGTTTTTTTCTTACAAAAAAGAAGAAATAAAAAGCCAAGGCGATGGCATCAGCTTAGCTAATTTAAGACATGGATTCTTGCTTTTTAATGACGGTATTTTTTATAAGATTGGCTTTCTTCTCATGGCCACGGTCTTGATGTTCAAGAGGTCCTTGGCGGTGATGTTGTGAGAAACTGAGTTAGCCCCGTATGAGCCGGTTCCCAGGGTCAAGGATGGCATCATGTTGTTGTAGACCCCGCCGATCCCGCCAAGGGCAGCCGGGCTGTTGACCAGGATACGGCAGGCAGACATGGCGAAGGCAAACTTGCGGATAACCTTGCTGTTTTGGGTGTGGATGCCGGCAGTGTGGCCCCGGCCGCCGTAGTTCAAGAGGTCGGTGCAGATCTTGAAGGCCTGGGCACTGTTTTCCGCCTTGTAGAGGGTGAAGACCGGGGACAGCTTTTCAGCTGACAATGGGTACTTCGGGCCAACCCCGCTGTATTCAGCCACGATGACTTGGGTGTCGGCAGGCACGGTCACCCCGCACATTTCAGCGATCTTGACCGCGCTCTTGCCGGCCATCGGGCCAGCGACTGTCCCCCGGCGGGGGTCGATGAAGTGTTCTTCAAAGAGCTTGATTTCGTCAGCCTTTAAGAAGTAGCAGTGGCGCTTTAAGAAGGCTTCCTTGACTTGGTCATAGACCTCCTTGTCAACGACAACGGAGTTTTCTGAGGCACAGATCATCCCGTTGTCAAAAGTCTTGGACAAGACGATGTCGTTAACTGACTGTTCAATGTCCGCTGTCTTTTCGATGTAGGACGGGCCGTTGCCTGGGCCCACGCCCAGAGCCGGCTTGCCAGTTGAGTAGGCGGCCTTGACCATGCCTGGGCCGCCAGTGGCCAGGACCATCTGCACCTTTGGGTTGTTCATCAAAGCCGTCGTGGCCGTGAGGCTTGGGTGTTCGATCCATTGGATCCAGTTTTCCGGTGCCCCGGCGGCAACCGTGGCTTCCTTAATCAGCTTGGCTGTTTCCACGCAGCATTTTTGGGCTTGCGGGTGGAAGCCGAAGATGATGGTGTTCTTGCTCTTCATGGCGATCATAGCCTTGAAGATAACCGTGGAAGTCGGGTTGGTGACTGGCGTTACCCCGGCGATGACCCCGATCGGTTCAGCAATCTTCATCAAGCCTTCCTGCTTGTCTTCTTCGATCACCCCGACCGTCTTCATATCCTTCATGCTTTCCCAGATAGTCTGGGCAGCATAGGTGTTCTTGGTCACCTTGTCTTCGACCTTGCCCCGGCCAGTTTCGTCAACTGCCATTTGGGCCAAGTAGCGAGCATTGTCTTCACCGACTTTTTCAATGACTTGACAAAGCTTGTCCACGTCTTCCTGGCTGAAGTCGTCCATCTGGGCTAAGGCCTCATGTGATTTATTAACCAAAATATCGATATTGTGGTAGATTTCGTCTTCAGTTCGAACTGACTTTTCCACTTCTGTGGTGCTTTGCTTAGGCATTCTCTCGTCTCCTGCTTCTTGCTTATTTCTTGTGATCAATTTCTCAATTACTACTATAACAGCATTTAGAAAAAAGAAAAGAGGGTAAAATCCCCCCTTTCTTAATGACACAAGAAGCTGCTTTTCCCTTATGTTTTGCCTTATTAGCGATGTAAGCGGTAACCGCCTCTTGTTATTGTGAATAAATTATTTTATATATCTTTTCCACTTTTACAAAAGATAGCGATTTCTGTCACAAAAGTTAAAAGGCGATTTTTCCAGCTTTTTCGCCGATAAAAAACAGATTTTCTTGCCTGTATTCTCCTTTTTTTCACTAAAAAAGACCCGCTAAAAGGCCTTTTTCCTTTTAGCAGTTCAATAACTTTTTCACTTAATCTCTGTTTTTTAATTAATTTTTGACAAATAAAAAGGACTCAAACGAGTCCTGAAATTTATCTTCTACTTAAAAGGGTTGTAAAAGCGGCCCTGGTTCAGATGCCAGAAGTAGAGCATCAAGAGAACCAGCAAAACTGCCACCCCCAAGCTCAGCCAGTCGCTGGCTTTAAGCTTTTGGGAAGTGTACCAGGTCCGCTTCTTCTTGGAGCCAAACCGGCGCAGTTCCATGGCCGTGGAGATCACCGTGATCCGGTCTAAACTGGACAGAATCAAAGGCATGACGATATTGACCGTCCCCTTGGCCCGGTCAGCCAGCTTGGCCTTCTTGGAAATCTCATTCCCCCGGGCCTGCTGGGCATGGGAAATCGCCCAGTAGCTTTCCTGGATGTCTGGAATATAGCGCAGGGCCAGGGAAAAGGCATAAGAGAAGCGGTAGCTGATCCCAATCTGGTTCAGACTGGAAGCAAACTGGCTGGGATTGGTCGTCAATAAGAACAAGATTGTAATCGGCACGGCACAGATATACTTGAGCAGCAAGTTGAAGAGGTAAAAAGTCTCCTCAGCCGTTAAAGCAAAAAAGCCACTGCCCAGCAGGACGTGCTTGCTGCCATAGAGGTCCGCCCCGTAGCTGGGCTGAAAGACATAAACCAAGATCAAGTTCAAGACCGCGAAAATTATGATCAAGTTGACCACAACTGACACCTGCCCCCACTTGACCTGGGAAACCTTGAACAAGACCAGGGACAAAAGGCACATGATCAGTAAAAAGCGGGTGTCATAAGTCACCATGCAGGCTACCGAAGTAATAATCAAGAACAAAAGCTTGGTGGTCGCGCTCAAGCGGTGGACAAAGGTCTTCCCCGGCGTATAGCCTAAAACTGCATCATTCATTAGCGTTTTCCCCCAATCTTTCCCGTTCATAAGCCGCGAACTTGCAGGCAAAGCCCTCCGGATCTGGCAAGCCGTAATGCTGGGCCAGGTCAAAGAGGCTGACCTGCCGCAAAGAAGCCTGCTCGATCAGCTTTTCATCAGTCAAGAGCGCAACCGGCGTGGTGTCGGCAATCAAACGTCCCTTGGCAAAAACAAGTGACCGGTCAGTGTATTCCATCATCAAGTGCATGTCATGGGTGATGATCATGATCGTCTTGCCAGCTGCATTTAATTTCTGCAAGAAGGACATGATTTCCGTGTAGGTCTTCCAGTCCTGGCCAGCTGTTGGTTCATCCAGAATCAACAAGTCCGGTTCCAGGACCAAAATCGCCGCGATCGTGACCCGCTTCTTTTGCCCAAAGCTGAGGGCGGAAACCGGCCAGTTTCTGAATGGGTAGAGGCCGCAGATCTTAAGAACCTTGCCCACCCTTTCCTTGACCTCGTCTTCTGGTACTTTCCGCAAGCGCAAGCCCAGGGCTACTTCGTCAAATATCATGGTCTGGCTGATCATCTGGTTGGGATCCTGCATCACGTAGCCGATCTTGTCCGCCCGCTCCTTGATGGACAAGCCGGCCATGTCCTCGCCTTGCCAGGCAATCTCGCCCGTGTTTTGCAAAAAGCCGCAGATCAAGCGGCAGAGGGTGGTCTTCCCCGCCCCGTTTTGCCCGACGATGGAGATGAAGTCCCCTTCCTTGATGACGGCATTAACGTCCTTTAAAGGGTATTTTTGGTCGGCGCTGTAGGCAAAGCCAACATTTTTCAAGGTCAAGAGCTCCTTACCAGCTGCCTTTTCTGCCGGCAACTGGTAGCTGTTTTGCCAGGCCAAAAGCTTGTCTTTGGCATCCCTCTCAACCGGCAAAGCTTCCAGCGGGGTCAGCTTTTCAAACTTATTCAAATCAATCCCAGCCGTCTTCATGGTGTCCAGGTAAAGAGGATTTCTGACCCCGACAGCCTCCAAGCGGTCAGCCTTGAGCAGGTCATCCGGCTTTTGGTCAGCTAAAATCCGGCCATCATCAACCAGGACGATCCGGTCTACTTCCTCAGCCAGGACTTCTTCCAGGCGGTGCTCGATGATGATGACCGTGGCCCTGAACTTCTTCTGCATCTGGTCGATGAGGCGCATGGTCTTGTAGCCAGAGGCCGGGTCCAGGTTGGCCAGGGGTTCGTCAAAGAGCAGGATCGGGGACTCGTCAACCAAGACCCCAGCCAGTGCCACCCGCTGCTTCTGTCCGCCCGACAAGCTCTGGGGAGCCTGCTTGAGCAAATCGCCCAAATCCAGCTCCTTGGCCCAGCGGTCTACCACCTGCTTCATTTTGTCCTGGGGCACGCAGTCATTTTCCAGGGAAAAAGCGATGTCTTCCCCGACCGTCAGGCCGATAAACTGGGCATCCGTATCCTGGAGAATGGTTGAAGTGGTAAAAGATAAGTCAAACAGGCCAGTCTGACTGATGTCCTTGCCATCAATCAAGCACTGGCCTGTGATCGTCCCTTTATCCAGGTTGGGAATCAATCCGTTCAAGCACTTGCCCAGGGTTGACTTGCCAGACCCTGAGGGCCCGGCCAGCAATACTTTTTCCCCCTGCTCAATCGTCAAATTGATATTGTGGAGGGTTGGCTCCTGCTGGCTGTCGTACTGAAAAGAAAAATCTCTAAACTGAATCAGACTTGTCATATATTAATTCCTTAATCCTTGTGCAAACTGCCCTTCTTGACCCGGCTGCCGGCGTAAAGCTTGAGCAGGATGGTACCCAAAACCGCGATGGTCAAACCATCCATCAAGGTAGTCAGGCCGGCTTGGGCAAAGACCTTAGCCGCTGGTTCGCTGTTCAAGACCATGTCACCCACGGCTCCCAAGAGGAACCAGACAATAGCGTTGGCCACGACCTGCACCACATTAAAGATCACCATTTCCTTAGCGCTGAATTCACCTTGGTCTATGTTGACGCGCAAAGCGTAGAGGCCGATGAAGAAGCCCAGGAAGCCGGCCGCGAAGTTCCAGTTCCACCAGGTCTGCCCGTACATCATCAAGTCCAAGAGGACGTGGCCGATGAAGCCGACCCCGAAGCCGACAGTTGGCCCGTAGATCATGGCAATCATGGCCAGGAAGGCGTAAACCAGTTCAAAGTTGGTGTTTGGCAGACCGCTTGGGATTGAGGCAAAACGGCCGACAATTACGAAAACGGCTGACCCGATCCCCAAGGCAGCGATGTTCTTAGGGCTTAACTTCCACATATACTTATTCATAAAAAATCTCTCCAATTTCTTTTTTACTTGTTAACCTTGCTGATCTTGACCTGCCAGTCGGTCCCGGTGCCGATGTGGTGGACAGCGGCGAATGATTCCTGGTTGAGGGCAATCCCGATGTTGACCAGGGAGTTGATGTAGACGAGTGGCTGGCCCAGGTTGACTTCCGCGAATGACCGCACGAAAGGGATGTGTTCCTGGTAGACGGCCACGTTCTGATGCAAGATGGTGACCAGCAGGCTGTCGCCCCGGTCGATAGACAGCTCTTTGACCATTTCCAGCGGAATGTTGGTCCATAAAGAACCAAAGCGGACGTCCAAAACGTCGATGGTGCCGACGGCCGTGTCGCCTTGCAGGCGGGGCTCGATCACCGGCAGAGTCACCAGGCTGTCAACTGGGACATCTTCGCCTAATTCTTCAAAAGCAACCTGCCCGCTGGCCAGCATGGCCCCGTTATAAGCGTAAACGTCCCGGCCATGGAAGGTGTTGCTTTCCTGGGAGTGCGGCAGGCGGTTCTTGTTTTCATCGATCACCCGGACGGCTTCAACCCCTTCATACTTGTAGATATGGGTCAAAGTCCCGTTATCTGGGGTGATGACGTAGTGACCGGACTTGGTCTTGACGGCGATTGACCGGCGGGCTGAGCCAACGCCTGGGTCAACGACAGAGACGAAGACCGTGTCTGCTGGCCAGTACTTGATGGTTTGGTAAAGCCGGTAAGAGGCGTTCCAAATGTCGTAAGGTGGGATTTCATGAGTTAAGTCAGAGACCTGTATGTCACTGGCAACCGTGTGGGCCACCCCGTGCATGGCGCTAACCGCCCCATCTACTAAACCAAAGTCTGTCTGCAGAACCAACATCTTATTATATGCCATCCGATTTCCGCCTTTCAATCGTTTTTAATTTTTAATATCTATTTAAGATACTCTCTTTACCAGGCAAAGTCAAGGAAAGTGTTCGACTTTTACAAAAATGTCTAGCTTTTCTCCCTTGTTTTCCCCAGTATTTTTGGAGAAAACCTAACATTACGCATAAAAAACAGCCATGATTCGGTCATGACTGTATGATTTATTTACTTTTATTTTCCGGCCCGCTTGTCCTTAACCCGCTGGTGGAAGTAACAGAAACTCCCAAAGAAGACAGCCCAGGCCGTGGCCAGGCTGGCCCCAAAGATATCCGCCTTGACAAAGAAGAGGCTGAAGAAGATGACCAGGAAGAAGGCAATCGTCAATGGACTGGTTACCTGGTAAAAAGGCATCTTGAAGCCATCTTCCATAAAGTCACTGGACTTGCGGTACTTCCGGTGGGCCAGCAGGGCCAGGACGTAAACCAGGATGAAGATGTCACTGGTGGCCCCGGCGACCATGCTGAAGGCCTCAATTGCCGTGTTAGAGAAGCTGAGAATTGGCGCGATCAGGGCGAATAAAACTGAGATCGCGATCCCTCTTGCCGGTACCCCGTTTGGCGCAATCTTGGCAAATTTTTCTTTCAGCCAGCTGCCCTTTTTAGCTTCTTGCGCTAATTGGAAGAAGTGCCGGCCAGCTGAGAAGATGGTTGAGTTCAAGGCTGAAGCCGCGCTGGTCAAAACCACGAAGTTCAGAACTGAAGCCGCGGTAGTGAAGCCGGCTAACTGGAAGACCTGGACGAAAGGACTGCTTGAGGCAGACACTGACCGCCAGGGAACCACGCACATGATCACGGTCAAAGTCCCGATGTAGAAGATCAAGATTCTCAACAAGGTCTCGTTGACCGCCTTTTTGATCACCCGGTGGGGATCTTCAGCTTCCCCAATCGTAATAGTCACGAATTCAATCCCGGCAAAGGAGAAGAAGACCATCGGGAAGGCGGTAAAGAAGGCGTAAGTGCCATTTGGCGCCAGCTTGAAGTTCTTGGTCAGGCTGGCTAAAGAAGCATAGCCAACCGGGGTTTTAGCATGGGTTGCCACCAGGAAGACCCCGGTCAAGATCATGGAGATAATAGCGATGATCTTGATCATGGCAAACCAGAATTCCGTTTCCCCAAAGAGGCGGGCTGCCGTCAAGTTCAGCAGGGTCAAGGCTCCTAGGAAGATCAGCTCAACCAGCCAAAGAGGCGCGTGCGGGAACCAGTACTGGAAGTAGGTCCCGACCGCTGTAAGTTCAGCCATACAGGCAAAGAGCAGGCCGATCCAGTAGGACCAGCCGGCGAAGTTGCCGGCTGCTGGCCCCAGGTATTTAGTAATAAATGAGACGAAGGTATGGTGGTTGGGGTCTGAGTAAAACATTTCTCCCAATGCCCGTAGCATGAAGAAGAAAAAGACCCCCATGAATGCATAAATCAAAATGACTGACGGTCCGGTGGCCGAGATCGTGCTGCCGGCCCCTAAGAAGAGACCAGTCCCGATCGTGCCCCCGATGGCAATCATCTGGACATGCCTGTTCGATAAGGACCGGAGCGTTCCATCCGCGTTTTCGTGTTTTTTCGCCATCTATCCTCCTAAATAATTAAAGCAACATTGATCTATAATTATTTTAATAATAGAGAAAATAGCCGGAAAAGTAAAGTTATTAAGCAAATTAGGCTGATTTTCACCCTTTAACCGAATTGATCTTCAAGATAAAAATCTAAGGGCTGTTGATACTCCAATTTAACTTTCTTTGCGGAATACAATTTGTTTTTCTTTAAGAAAGCAATTGTCTGACTGTAGTTGCTGTAAACCGGATAGTAGATCTTAGCCCGCTTGCCATTTGCCCGCGTCCAGGAAACCGCGACTTGGCCAATCGGCTTCTGCAGGCTGGCCTGCTGGTAGTCCCACTTGGCTAAGTCTTGCTTGTAGGCTGCCCGGAAGTCCTTGTAAAGCTGGCTGTCCTGGCGCTTGATCGTTTCCTTGCCATTTGTGTAGGTAAAGGACACGCTATCCAGATTGTCCATAATCATCTGGTCGTGGTAGATCTGGAAGTAAGCCTGCTTGTAAGCCTTGGTCTTGCTGATTGGTTCAAAGTATTTCTTCAGCGTCTTTCTATCCACATCATAGACCCTGGTCTTGACGCGGCCATTCTTCATTCTGAAGACAAAGCGCATCTGGACTGAATCTTCCCGTTCATGGGACCGGTTCTGAGTAAATTTGCTGCCGGCTTTAACCAGACTTATGAGGTCACTGTTTACCGGCAAATACATGTATTTCGCGGCATAATTGCTGGCGTCACCTTTAGCTGATTTTTTACCCATGTAATAGTTGGTATAGATGCCGTCATCCCGCGAAATTTCCACACTGGCTACTTGCTTGTAGGCAGCCAATCATCATAGCGCTTGGCTCCCCAAACCATGCCGGCCAAAATTGCTAAACCCGCCACGGTTAACAGCAAGCTCTGGACAAAATTATGCTTCCAGGCAGCCAGGTCAAACTTGTAGATGATTTCCATCAAGCTGGCAGTTATTAAACCAATGATGAGGGCACCAATAATGCCGCAAACAAAGTTTAAGTTGACCATCATGTAGCCAAAAATCCCGCCAATTGCCGCGAAATAGACAACCAAGATGATCTTAACCACCTGTTCAATCCAGGCAAAAGCCACAGCTCTGCCTGCCTTTTCATTAGCCCGTTTCTGGTAAGCCCAGTAGGCTAAGGCCAGGTAAAGGACGGTCCAAAGCAGGTTAATCCCGATCCCCAGCCAGTGATTTGAGTTATATACCTGAGTCGAAGGATTGGTGTATGCCAGCCAATCATGATTGTCATAGCCAGCCGTAGTTGCCAAGGTGGAATAGAAGATTGAATTCAGAAAAATCAAGCCAAATTCAAAGCAGGAGAAAAAGATCGTGGCTATGCCAGCCACAAAGGTATTACCTGTGATCATCATGCTCAAAGAGGCGATAGCGTACCAGGCTGAAAAGGCAAAGAGGTCGGCCAGAAAGCCCCGCCAGATCTCACCGTCAGCCAGGAAGTTAGCCCCACCTGCAGCCAAGATCAGCATTCCGGCCGGGAAAAAGAGCAAGTAAAGCAAGCTATAAATAAGCAAGCTGTTGACCGTAATTCCGATGAAGCGGGTCTTGCGGCTGACCGGCTGGCTCTCGTAATAGTCCACTTGCCGCGGCACGTGCAAGAAGCGGAAGCCTTCAAAGGCCAGGTAGATGCCGAAGATCCCGGCCATCGCAGCCGACATGCTCGTATTTTGAAAAATATAATATGTCCGGGCGTCATGCAGCAAGGAAGCCGTCTCAACATCTTTGTTGCTGATCAAAACCAGAATCGGCCCAACGATATAGAACATAGCCATGACCAAGATCGCCAAGACTACAGGTACTTTCCGGTGCCGCAGGATTTCTTTTTGCGGCAGACCGTGTTTATTTAAGGATAAGTTTGCGCGTGTCATAGCCAACTGCCTCCGCTTCTGCAATAAAGATTTCTTCCAAGGTCAACGGCAGGATTTCGAAGAAGGTCATCGGCACATGGTCAAAGACCGCCTCGACTTCGCTCCGGTTCCCCCGCACGACCAAAGTGTGCAGGCGGCCCCGGCTGCTGTGGTCAACCAGCTTCAGCTTGCCCAGGACTTCCTCCATGTCTCGGTCGTCCTTAAAGACGCACTGCAGCTTCTGGATTTCCAGTTTCATGTCGGCCAAGTCTTCTGATAAAAGCAGACCGCCGCTGTGCAGGAAACCGATGTGGTCACAGATATCTTCCAATTCCCGCAAGTTGTGAGAGGCAATGATTGGAGTCAATTGCCGCCGGTCCATGTCTTCAGCAAAAAGGCTCTTCATGCTCTGCCGCATAACCGGGTCTAAGCCGTCAAAAACTTCGTCTAAGAGCAGGTACTTGGTGTTAGTACATAATCCTAGCAGGATCGCCAATTGCCGCTTCATGCCCTTAGAATAGTCGTGTATGCGGCGCTTTGGCTCTAAGCGAAAGTCCGCCAGCAGTCTGGCAAAACGTTCTTGGTCAAAGTCCTGGTAAACCGCCGCGTAATCCCTGGCCATAGACTCCGCTGTGGCATTTGGGAAGAAGTAGGGGTCATCTGGAATGAAGCAAAACTTTTTCTTTGCGGCTGGATTGTCATAAACTGGCAAGCCATCAATAGTGATATGCCCAGAAGTCGGCCGCAGGATGCCAGCGATCATCCGCAAGAGGGTGCTCTTGCCGGCCCCGTTGGTCCCGATCAAGCCAAAGACCCGGTCTTCTTCAATGGTCAGGTTAAGGTTCTTAATGGCCTCTGTCTGCCCATAATCCTTGCTTAGTGCATCAATCTCGATCATCTTCTGCCGCCTCCTCCATGGCCTCAGCAAATAATTCCTGTGGATCCAGGCCTACTGCTTGAATCTCCTTAATTAAATCAATCATTTTCCCTTTCAGCTCTTCTTTTTGCTTGCTCTTCAGCGTTTCATTGGCCCGGACGAAATTCCCCCGGCCCTTGACGCTGTAAACGTATCCCTCCCGTTCCAGCGCGGCGTATGCCTTCTGCACTGTATTAGGGTTAGTCGACAATTCCATGGCCAACTTCCGCACAGACGGCAGCTGCTCATCTGGCAGCATGACTCCGGTCAGAATCAGCTGCTTGTACCTGTCCGCGATCTGCTGGTAAATCGGCCGGCTGTCCAAATAGTCAATAAAGTCCACTAGCTCGAACCTTTCTAGCTGTCTATACTGTACTATTTATTCTAGTGCACCAAAGACAAATTGGCAAGTAATTAGCAAAAAGAAAATAGATTGTTTCTAAAGTAAAATAAGCAGTCAAGAAAATTTAGAAAGAAAAGGTTCAGTATAAAAACTTGTGTAAATGACTGAGAGACTTAGGAAGCTTTCCGCGATAGTTCC
>ENA-ORUR01000195-ORUR01000195.1-human-gut-metagenome-genome-assembly--contig:-NODE-195-length-45012-cov-8.38915_pt1 | contig 45012 bp, 54 predicted proteins | sample MGYA00242086_ERZ509223 | MGnify/ENA primary metagenome ERZ509223 (study PRJEB26280, sample SAMEA2338820) | human gut metagenome | biome: human gut; feature: human-associated habitat; material: faeces... | reverse complement strand
CTTTCACATCATGTAATTCCGGTACTTCTTTACGATGGTTACCCTGCCCTGTGCCATAGTAGGCTTGTTCCCATTGTGTCTTCATCCTGTGGCATTGCCTGCAGATAGTTGCAAGGTTATCAATGCTTGCCATACGTTGCTCGTCATATTCAATCGGCACAATGTGGTCAACTGTTCGGCTATTAGGTCGACCACAGTATCGACATACATAATGGTCACGGTCTAGCACCTGTTGTCTTAACACTGCCCATGTTCTTGTCTTGTAGAATTGGTATTGCTTAGACTTAGTATCATTACGATAACGTGTTACGTTATTGTACTTACGCTGATACTGCTTGCTATGTGCTCTAGCCCAGCGTTGCCGATTAGCTAGGTATTCTGCTTCATGTTCATGATGCTTAGCACAGTAATGATTAGGCAACTGTACCATCGCATGACATCCTGGTTGTCTACATCGTCTGAACCTAGACATCTTCAATCACCGCTACTATAAAGTAAATAAGTAATATCAACAGTATGAAACCTATATAGATCAAAGCTGGTAATAGAACTAACCACCAGCTCCAGTTAACTACTCCTGCTAACTTAGCCGCTACAAACATAGCAGTTAATATAATCATTAACCATTTCATTATGTGCATCCCCTTTATTAACGTATAGATAACAACAAAATATTGAAAGAATCTTATTTATTTTTATGTACTTTAAAAGCTGGCAAGCGTTGACCTGTCAGCTTTTCTTTTTGTTTACGATGTCGTTCAGCTCGGCACAACATCATGTACTCTTGTTTACTTGCTACCAAGCCGAATCGTTTAGTCTGAAACATTACAGTGACCTCACAAACTTATGGAAATTACGGTGAGCACGGTTGCATTTCTCAATTGGATTGTTGTTCCATTTTAATTCTCGAATAATTCTTTTATCATTTTTCTTAGTCCAATTTTCTAACCACACGTGTTTCATCTGCGCAATGATTTCATCAGCTTTGAACATGCACGCCTCAACTTCATATGATGACGACAAGCAATCTAGCGAACTGTTTACATCATCGTCATTGCATTCATCGATATGCACTTCCATCATTGGTGCATCGGTCGTGTTTTGTTTTGCATAGAAGACTAAGCCGTTATCCATATGTATTCCTCCAAACAAAAAAGCCCTTGGTTTTCCACACCAAAGGCGCTCCAACAAGCGATGTTGCATTCACACCAATATATAGAATCTAAATATATTTTGTGGTGCTTGCTGAAGCTCGTAAGCAATCGAGTGTGTTGTTTTTCATAGCAAGGAGGAGTCTTTCAACTCCTTTAATTGATCTGATTACTTACTATGCTAAGAGCCGGAATCGAACCGGACTTCATGCGCAGGCTTCCGTTGAATCGCATAAAATTTCCACCTGTGCTCTCGCCAGAGAACGTTAGCGACAGAGAGTTTGTGAAAAGCAGGTGACTATCAACTCCTTTAAATTGAATTGAGTGTCATCTCTATCTCTCTGCTTGAAGCACTGTTAAACATTAAAAGAGGAGGCTATTTCATCTCCTTTAATTTCTTGTGCTTCAGTATGGAAGGCAAAATTACTTTGGAGGTGCTAGCTTCACCTCCATATATTTTTTGCCTTCCAAAGTGAACACCGGGAACTGCCCCCGCAAGCGTTGTCGCTTGGTGTCTACTTTCACGTATTCACATAATCAGAACCAATTAACTACCGCACCCGGTCGTAGTTTTCCGCCTACTCCTGTAACGGACGTTAGTGTTCTGAATAATTGTAATCTTCTAGCCGCTGAGTAAGATTACAGCACTCTTTTGCTGATAACAGCACGGCTACCGTGAGACTAGCAGAGCCGGCATATAATTTATTGTATAACGACGCTCATCGCATTAATTTACTTCTGAAAGGAGGAATCCAATGAATGTAATCTTGAATCCTTACATACTTCTTATATGCTAGTCTCAACGCGGATTATGGAGCTTGCATCCATCCGTCGGCTGACCCGATCCGCACCTATATAAATTATTCAAAGAGATGAACACTTTGTGGCTGTTCAGGCCATGTCTTAATCTTTCGACACTACCATTTAATCATTGATTTTCGTTCCAAACACGCCAACCTTGCGCCACTTTTGCGCCAAAAGTACGCCAGATTTACGCCAAAACACGAACCGAAGGATCACGGATAATCTTCACGGCTTCCCACAAAGCCCGTCGTTGTAAGCGGTCAAGGGTCCTGCTTGATAAGTGAAGCTTGATTCCGACTTCAACCTTAGTCCATCGATGATAAACAAAACGCATTGCCAGAATATCAGCATAAGTTTCATATTCGTCACCCCACGAGTTCATTTCATCAATCACCCATTCGCGAGATTTCCACTCGTATTGAGCATTAACATAGTTAACCATTGCGCTATCAGGGTCAACACGATCACCTTTAGGCATACCATCCAAACTGGGAGAACCAAGTCGTGGCTTTAGCTGACGTGCTTTAGCTTTCCAATCGTGATATTGCAAAAGATACTGTTTAGCCCGTTTAATAGACTCATCTTGATTTAAGTTTCCATAAACGCTCTGCACGTCCACACGCTCCCTTGTGATATAATTAATATTGTTAAATTATTTTGGAAGCGCTCTATGTACAGGGTGTTTTTTTATTTTTAGCGGTCGTACTCATCGACTTCTTCATATTTAACATTGGGGTGATTAACTCCATCAACTTCAATCGTTAAAGTATGATTTAAATCATTCATTGCGACTACATGACCACGCTGATTTTTATATAAGACTGGTCCACCCAGAGTGAATTTATTTGATAGTTGTTTGTAACTTAACATCTCTTACTTCCTTAATCTTTCATGTGTGTCATCAACTTTAATCGTTGTTACTACTCCCAGAACGAAGCCACCAGCGCCAACGATGACGATTGCTAGTAAGTCATATATGCTCATTGCTTATATCCTCCGGCATTAATTCCAATTGGTCCGAGCTGTCCGTACATGAACTTGCGGTACCTTCGACTTGTAATAGTAAATTTTCGCCATCTCGGCTTATGTACGATACCTAATTCATTAGCAATTTCCCTCGAAACCTTATATTGTCGATTGCTATACTCTGATGCTAATCGAAGCGCTTTTCTGCTCATTGATTTCATTACTTCCACCTCTTCATTCCTCGAAACTTAGTACCGTGATACTTAGGTTTGTGCCATGCTCGCGTGTAGTTTATGAGGTCAATTGGCCAATCTTGGTCAACCTCCCTGCTTAATCGCTTATTTGACTTTTCACGGATAACAAGAAACCGATGATAACGCCTTCTGTTTAATTTCATCAGTCGCACCTCTAGTAAGTTCTTTGAATACGTTGAGCAAGGTTATATCCTTCCTTATTAGTTAAAAGAGCTAATTCAAAATCAGTCGAATAATAACATTGTGCTTCGTTGCTCCAGCGATACCCCAATGGTTTTAAAATTTCAGAAACTTCCGAAGTAGTTAGATGACCGCTTCTACTTATATTCATATCCATTACTCTTCCTCCTCATACAGTGGTCGACCATAGATTTCCGTAGCTCTTCTAAATATACATCCTCCTACATGTTTACGCTCAGGGTTATGTTAAATGCACTTACCAATTGCTGAATAAGATAATCCGGTTGCTTTAGCCGCATCTCTTGTAGAATGGAAGGCTCCAACAAGCTTCCCGTTTTTGAACTGTAGAATAATCTGATTGTTAAACAAGCCATTGCTTACTGCATGTTTTATATTTTGATGAGGTGTACACCACTCTAAATTAGATACGGAGTTGTTACTTTTGTCCCCATCAATATGATTAACTTGTTGATAATTTTCTTTATTTAGTAAGAATGCTTGAGCAACCAATATATGAACTCGGCGAGCTTTTGATTTTCCATTCTTGCTAAGGGTTACGTAGTAATATCCATTTCCACTTTTACCAGGTGTTAGCATTTGCCCTATCCATGTTTGAGTAATACCTTTTGAAGTTTTTACCTTTCTAGTAAGGCTCCTCACACGTCCAAAATTGCTCACTTCATATAAACCTTCATAATTTTTAACGGGTCTCCAAATCTCTTGCTTTTCAGTTAGTTTCATTTTTATCCTCGCAATGGTATCTCTTCAATCCGATAATAGTCACTATCATCTGGATAATCTTCAATTGCTTGTTCAGCGGCTTCTTTAGAATAGAAAGCATCCATTAGCCAAACACCATCATAATCTTGATAATAAGTAACATAGATTGTTATCATTATTCGTCGTCCTCCACTAATTACTTAGTAGCCATAAACTTGTCTAAGTCGTTGCGGTTAAAGCGGTAGGTTTTGCCAATGTGCTTGTAGGGAATGTCTTCTTTTTCAATCCACTCATCAAGCGTTTTATTTGAAATGTTTAGATACTTACAAGCCTGCTTCTTAGATAAGTAAACAGGGTATTTATCTTGGTAAACGTCATTCTTTGCTTCCTTAAAAGTGTTGAGCACCTCGACTTTAATAGCGTCGGTAACTTCCTTTGGTAATTCAACTTTGAACTGTTCCATATTTTCACCATCCCTCTCTGATTCGTCCGGCAATGAACGCCAGGATAATCACTAACACCACCGGCAACAGTACCCAGCCACCGGCAAATTTCATTGTCGTTACTGTGATTAACGCAATTGCAAACCACAGAAACGCATATAACACACTATCCATTTACTTCATTCCCCCGTTGCCATTCTTCAATTAGCTTTTGCGCTTGCACTACTTGCTCATGATCGTAACGACTATTTACGCTCATACGCACTAACTTTGTGTATTCTCTTTTGTTGCCAAGTAGCTCACACTCACCAGCAAAACCATCGCCTACAAATCGCATTTTGTAATTATTTATTTGAGTTGTCATAACTCCAAGATTCCCTAGCGCCATTTTTATCCCTTTAAAGTTCATTCAAGTTCACCTCCATAATCTTTAAATCCATAGCCAACCAACTCTTCATCAACAATCTTTAAAGCGTCGTCCACTGATCGAGCAATACCATGCATGATATTGTGACTGGTTAACATGTGATGAAACCTAATTTGGTCTTGTCGAGGTTTACCCTTATCATTTTTAATTTCCAAGTAAAACACCTTGCCATTCGACCACTTAAATCCATACAGGTCTGGGTGTCCCTTTGGCAGCCCCGTATCAAACCACCTGCCATCGGCTGTCTTAACTTTTCCTACGTTACTACGAAAGATGTTGCAATGGTGGTGAGAAATGGCAACCATGATGGCGCTTTGAATCTGATGTTCACTCTCTTTAATTATTTTTCACCTCACCAATGTGCTTCCCGCCTATTCGGTGTTTTGAGTCCACTGACTCTATATTTTGGATTTCATGTTCACTAGTTATTGGCATAACAAAGTTAATATTTCCCTAAAAGCATTTCTTTGGCTTACACATGTGTTCCTTTGCTTTTTTGAGTACAAGACTATTGTGAAGATCTTGTTCTTCTCTAGTTACAACCGGAATGTCATCATACAAACTTACAATACTTTTGACTGCTGTTTTCTTTACTGCTACTTTTCGCACTTTTACAAAGCATTCATACCCTGAATTTGTTCTTAAGGTTGATGGCATAAATAAGTGTCCTGAGTTTAATTCATAAAAGTAAAGCCATTTTGAAGGTCTTCCTGTTTGGCTGTCTATCGATTCTGTTTGAATTTTTTCAATAATGTCTTCAACACTTCCTTCAATAAGGAATCTTTTATTAGTTGTTATTAACTGAGATACTTGACTCATAATTCTTTCCTTCCTGTCTTATCCGTTTTCCTCCGTTGGGTGACGAAGGTGAACGGTAAGTGACGGTAAATTTTAATTACTGTTCACAGCTTAATACCTTACGGCTCTAAGCATAAGCTTCGTCTGTGAACACTATTTCTCACATTTTTGCCAAAAACTTTTTTGGCGCCTCTCTCTGTATATACCTACTACTAATATTTTTTTATTAATATTAGTGTCACACTGTTCACAGTTGCACTTGAATCATTGATATATCAGCACTTTTGCTGTGAACACTAACAGCATTTTACTGTTCACATACCGTTCACAACGTCACGTTTTACATATCCTCGTTTAATTTCACCGTTAACTCTTCTACGACTTTTTCTAAATCCGAACCGGTTCACCATAATATTAGAAATTTGATTGCCAATTTTGCGATTTTTTACTAAATCAATTCCTGGGGCAACAGCTAATGACAAAGCTTCATTGGTAATGAAATTCTTACCTTCAAACTGATTACTTAAGGCTTCGTCAATCTTGTCTTCCAGTTCATCGGTATACATAAATGATTGACGATGCTCGTCTAGTTCTTCTTCCTGTTCTTTGGTCAAGCCGAAGTTAAAGCCGTCCTTGTATAGTTGCATGGCTTCTCCCCAACATTGTTTGACATAATCATCAGTTAAATCAGTAACTGGATGATGTTTCTGTCGTGTTTTACTAACATGAAGTGGAAGAAAACGTCGTTCACCAGTTTTATCTTTTAAGTAATACAACTCATTAGTTGTCCGGGCCATGACGAAATTTTTATCAAATCGTTCAGCCTGATGACCATATGGCTTTCGATACTCAAACTCCTGTAAAGTAATAAACTTTTTCAGAATTTCAAAACTTGCATTGTTAGTGGCTGTCATTTCATCGTCGTTAATAATCAACGCTCGTCGCATAACTGCATAATCATCTTTATTATCAAAAGTTGAGAATTGGTCTGTGTAATAACCTAGTGGGGCGATCTTTTGTAAGAAGGTTGTCTTACCAGCACCTTGACCACCAACTAAATCAAGTACAAAGTCGAATTTGGTTTTAGGGTTATGTGCTTTTGCTACTGCACCAACAAAAAACAATTTAGTGATTAGCTGGGCAACTTTCGTTTCTTCTACCCCGAGATAATCACCCATGATATGGTCTAAACGATGTTGATGGTCCCAATTCTTATAAGCTTCATTGAAATAATCTAAGACCGGATTATATCGATGACGCATCGCTACAACTGTAATGGCGCTCCGGATTTTCTTATTATCAAAAAGAACTCCATAGTCAGCGTTGCCTTCAATGTAAGAAGCTATCTGGTCGACGTAAGCATCGACTAGCTGACCAGTCTTGAACATCAATTTACTGTTCGGTTTAACGACGTCAATTTCAGTTGTGAATTCATTAAATTGGAATGTATCCTTTAAGACTGGATCACGTTCTAAAATAATTTCAATGTTCACTAAACTATTGTTCTTCAATTGACCGTATTTATTAGTCTTGAAGCCCCAGTTGTTTTCTTCTTTGCTGGTTAATTGACTAAGCTTTTCAGCATTCTTTTTGTCAAATGGCACTATTTTGTCATTTTTTTTACTCAACCGTTTCACCTCTTCTCCTGATTTCCTTCTTAATCATGCTATTAACCGTTGTGACTACTTCGTTATCAGTTAGGCTGTATTCAGTCCGACTGTTTGCAATACGAGCTAACTCTAAAACCACTTCTGGTTCAACATTGCGAAATAACAATCCCCCAGCAAACGAAGCTAAAGTGTTGTTCCGGCCACCCGTTGGGCCTAAGCCATTGGCAATCTGACTAAATAATTCAGAAGTCTGTGTTTTACCTTTCGGGTGGTACCGCTCAATCTGTTTATTACTAATTTGCGGTTTTCCCTTTTCTTCAATCAGCTGGATTAATTCTTCAGCTGGTTCGATCATCGGTTTATGGTTGAGCCATTGATAGGCCTTTTCATCAATAATTGATGGTGCCACAACCACGTAATTATTCGGATGAGCCTTAATATCTACCCCAGGCAGGAAACCAATGTTTTGTGTAATTCGTTCAGCAGGCTTCTTGAAGAAAAATTGATAACCTTTGTGAGCAGTCTTTTGGCACAAAGTATTAAACCATTCTGGATGTTTTAATTCTTTAATTGCTTTAGTCCCGTCATCCCCATCTTCGTGGCGGTCAACATCAATCACAAAGAACTGTTCAGTTTTCAGAGCAATATTAGCGTAAGGATGAGTTCGCCAAAATTTAGTAATTTCATCAACGGTTAAAGGCTCACGGTCAGCAAACTTAATTAACGGACGTTTATTGACAGTTGGGATCACGCTAAAACCATGTTCAGCGTATTGTTTAGCGTAATTAACTAGGCTTTGCATCCCGTTCACATCCTTTAGCTAGAATGGCAAATCGTCATCGTCAACAGTTGGTTCAGGTTCTTTATCTGTTACCGGTTCTTCCTTAGCGACCGGTTCCTCAACCTTAATTCCTGGTCCAAAATCATAATTCCGGTAAGGGTTATCTGGATCCTTCTTGTTTGGAGTAACCGTAATGGTCATTTCCAAGGTTTTGCCTTCGTATGGCTTAAACGCGTCAACCAATTTCTCGTAAGCGTCTGTCTCATTATCTGGGAACATAGCCGGAGTAACGGTCAAGCCCACCATTGCAGCAATTTTAGAAATAGTCCGAATGTTCCGACTAACTACAAAATCAGGCATTGGTTTACCTTTAGTCGTCTTAGTTGCTAGACTGATTCGTAATTGTTCTTTACGGCTGGCATACTTGCCCTTAATTACTTGCATTGAGAATCTTAAGCAGTCCCAACCAGATTTGTATACTGGATGATCAACCTTATCCAACATCACTTGGTAAGTACCAGCTGGAATCAAATCTGATTGATTAGCACTATCCTTTTTTGCGTCCCAATCCTTAGTAGCTGCTGCAAATGCTTCTTGTAATCCCATAATTAAATTCCTCCTAAATTATTTTTCAAACATGCCATCGCATGATTCTAGTAGTTGCTTGATTCGTGGGTCTGTAATGTTCTTGGCTTCATACTTGGTCCGACGGTCGGTAATTGTTCGGGTGTAAGTATCTTTACCGAACTTCTGTGTATGAATTACCAAGTCACAGTTCCCATTAACGATGTTGTAGTATTTTGGCTTGAGTGAAGGCATTGGTTCTGGTGTTGAACCATCATCCCCACCAATAGAAATTTCACGACTAATGTAAATGATGTTCATTGGTAATGCTTTTAAGTCCATAACGAATTGCTGAAGAACTGTATTAAAAATCGCATACCCTTTTCCATATGGAATATCTGATAGTGCTTGAACATCGTTATCAATACAAATTGCCTGTTCAAGCATGACGCAAATATCATCAATTACATCGACAATCAAAGTTTGAAAGGTGTTCTTTTGTGATAATGCAGTAATCACATCATCTAATTGTTGAATGGCAGATTGCTTCAACTTTCCATCCTCATCACGGATATTTCTAATTTGAATACTTGGTGCTGTTCCTTGCTCACTATTACCATCGGTGTTTAGCACTAATGGATGAGGGAAGAAACTAGCAAAATATGATTTTCCGCTCATTGTTTTTCCCCAGATGAAGAAGTTCCTTGGTTGAGATCTTGGGTGTTGTGGTTTGTCGTCTGGTAATTGAAACATTTAATTTATCCCCTTTCATATTTCCATTTATAGCCATAAGCTATTTCTTTTTCCTCCTGTTTTTAATCTGATAATATGCCCAACCTGCTGAATAGTTATGTAGCTTGGCATAGGCTTGTAATTCTTTAAGAGTGTGTAATTGACCCGGCGATTTATCAGCGACATTTGCCATCACTTGGTCATCAAGAATCTTTTTAATCATTTCCTTACGATGCTTAACTGCTTGATTTTCTTTGATTTCTTGCAAGTCAACATTAACGATTTTGTAGTCCTTGTTTTCTTTCTTTAATTCATGACCGCATAACGGGCAACATCCGTCTGTAATCTGGTTGCGATAAAATGTACCGAAACAATAGTTACATTGAGCAATCGCTGGGCCGTTGTCAGTATTTGACTTAGCTTTGCGTTTATCTTTTGTGACAATAGCTTCAGACCAATCTCGATCGTTATTAGGCAATCCAAAGTTAAGAAAGTTATCAACGTGGTCAATAATCACGGCTGTTTTCCCTTTCCGTGGGTTCAGACATCGCATTGAAAATTGTAAGTACAAAGCTAGTGAGCTGGTTGGTCGAGCCATAATGACACAATCAACATTCGGCAAGTCCACCCCTTCAGTAAAAAGATTTACATTAGCCAGAATGGTTAACTGTTGGTCACGAAACTTTTGTACTAATTCATCACGAACTTGAGAATCAGTATTACCATCTATTTCAGCTGCTGAAATTCCTACTTGAGCAAACTGTTCAGTAACCTTCTTAGCACTTTCGATTGAGTGGCAGTAAACCACTGCTTGCTTACCATTTGCTAATCGTTGGTACTGTTGAACGATATGACCATAAATTTGATGGCTGATTGCTTCATCTATACTTTGGCTTGAATAGTCACCATTCTGTTTGCGTAGCTTTGAACGGTCAATATCACCTAAGCCGTAATAATGAAATGGTGCTAGAAAATGATGTTCGGTTAACCACTTGATTGATTTACCGACAATAATATCGTCTGCAATCTGATCTAATTGGTCGTGACCAGTTCGAATCGGTGTAGCTGTGAAGTATAAAATATAAGCATTAGGGAAAGTATCAATAATTCGCCGATAGCTTTGCGCTAAAGCGTGGTGAGCCTCATCAATCAAGATTAGCTGTGGTGCTTTTAATTGTTTCACTCGTCTGGTTAATGTTTGAACCATTCCCATTGTTGCTAATTTCATATTTACTTCTTGCTGTTTGAACGTGCTAATAGCTTGTTCTAAAACTTCCTTGCGGTGAATAATAAACATCACTCGATTGCTTTTATCAGTAGTCCTTCTAGCTATTTCGGACATGATTACGGTTTTTCCGGTTCGTGGCGGCTGCTGAACAATGATTCGATGGTGACCAGTTCGCATTGATTGATAGACTTTATCAATTGTTTCTTGCTGATAATCACGAAGTTCAAACATTACTTAATCACCGTATTCCGGTTATTTTTCAAGTGTGCTCCAGGTACTTCTTGACCAGCTTTAATTGCTTTGTAAATAGCAGCCTTATCCGGACTAGAAACTGTCTTAGTTTCAACAAAGGCTTCTGGTAACTTCTTCGCATCATCAATCACAGTAGACGCTTTAAAGTTTCGGACACTTAGTAAATGATTTTCTGTATCAAATCGTTTAATCCCGGCATCATCAAGAACATCAGTCATATATTGCTTAATCCATTGCAATTTATTCTTGCGGTAAGATAGTTCATCACGCCATGTTCGTTGTTTATCTTCAATGAAGTTAATTTCAGACTTCAATTGGTCAGCCCAAGTAGCAAGGTTTTCTAACTTATCCTTTCGGGTATCGTCAATGGCATCAAGAGTATCTTTCATTACTGTTGGGTCTAAATCGTCACGTTGGGATAATTCCCGAAATTGGTCATTAAGTTCAAATAAACTACTCATGATGGTCACTCCCGTAAGTATTCTTAGTGTCGGTTCCTAATCGTTCAGTAATTACCCGTAAAGCATTAGCGTGATTCTGCATCTGAATTGCACACCACATTAATTCTTCTGGTGTTGACGCCTTGCTGTATTGCCGACTTAAATTACCGATTACGGTCGCTTTATCGGCAATCATGCTGTTAAACTTATTTAAATGATTACTTTCCATGTGTTATACTTCTCCTTGTAAAATACCTATTTTTGTTGAGCATCGGCGTTACCAGCACCGCTGCTCTTTTTTTGATCCATGTGGTTGAGCAGAAGCAATAGTCCGTAGATGAACGGGATAAATAATGCCCCGTCATATGCACCGATGCTTCCGCAGTAAACCATCCACGCTCCAAGTGCGAATGCTATCAACCGCGAGTGTAGAACTTCGTTAATCATGACTTCTCACCTCATTCCCAAAAGTTCTTTTTTTCTGAATGAAGATGGTCCTTCTTCATTGCGGGATTCATAAAATTCATCAACTGCTTTTTTGCTCCGTGGATTGATTAAGAACAGAAAATACTTAGCAACGTCGTTGGTAACTTCACCATCGTCTAAGTGGTTATTGCTGAAAATAGCAATTGCGTTTTCCTCAAACTCATCTTTTTCTTGGTTTGAAAAATCTTTGAATTGAACTTGTCCTTTGCAAAGCTCAATAAATTTATTAAGTTTTGCCTTGTATGATTCAATACTCATCATCTGAAACTCCTTTTCCATGCTTCCCTTGATACTTCATCTGAAACGAATTACCCAGCACAATCAGCATTGCGATTGCCACTGCTGTGAAAAATACTATCTGCGCCATCTAACCACCTCCTTATCGTGGTAGTGACTGTTTCCAATCGATTTCAGAAAAGTGATTTTTGATCCACTTCCGGGCAGCGGGCAAATTTACCTTCACCGTTCTTCCCTTGCCGGGATATGGTTCTGTCGACCATTTTCTTGTTTCGGGATAGTCACGTAGAATGAACATTTTTATCCATTCCTTTGATTTATTGTCCGGAGTAAATGGTCGAAGTTCTTCAACGCCAACCCACTTTTCTTCAGCCTCTTTCTTTTGCGGGGGAAGAAGATATGGTTTCAAGTATTCTGCAACTGCCTTACGATCCTCAGGCGGTGTTTCTTTTATCAGTTCTAGTAATGCACTCATTCGATTAGCTCCTTTCATATTTAATTCCGAAGTCTTTAATCAACGTGATAATGAATTTGTTCGCAGCAGGTGTTGTCTTCCGACCAGCTAAGTAGTCAGAGACATCTTGCTTGTTCATGCCATACATAGTTGCAAGCTGTGCACGAGAAATATCGTGATCAGCTAAGTAATTTATAATACGTTCACGACCGCTTAGTGTTTCAGGCATTCTTCATTCTCCTTTCTTACGTAATCCTCCTCGCCCACCTCAGCGTAAGATGAAATGATAGAAAAATATTCGACATTATATTGCATTATATATACATATAAGCTACAATGAGGGCGTGGAAAATAAGCCCATATAAAGCTTTACCCGCCAGGATTGCTTAAAAATGAGTGTTCTTTTCTATTGACTTTTTCTATTAAATTAACTTACAGCTATTATTATATACATTTATTCTACAAAGTCAATCTTAATTTTATACAAATTTGTATATATAAGAACCTGTATTTAAGAAAGGCTTGAACAAAAATGGAGAAAAGTGTTCTCTATGACCGAATTAAATCGTTAGCAGAGAGACAAAACATTTCAATTAGACGTTTAGAAGAAAAATTAGGATTTGGAAATGGTGTTATTAATAGATGGCGCAAAACGACTCCTGGAATCGATAAAGTTGAGGCAGTTGCAAATTTCTTCAATGTCACTACCGACTACCTTCTCGGCCGCACCGATACCCCTCAATTCACTCGTAAGGATGAACGGGATGTTCAGAAAATCCTTACTGATATGACTGAAGGACTTAGTAACGACTCTTCCCTAGCCTATATGAAAAACGGCGGTGAAGAAATTGACGAAGAGGACGCCGAGCTGCTTCGTGCTTCACTTGAAAATGTCATTCGTCAATCAAAACTAATTGCAAAGCAGAAGTTCACACCAAAGAAGTACCGGAAGGATAAAGATTAACGAGGTGACCGTTTATGCTAAGAGAACGCATTAAGCGAAAGGCTCATGAAGTTGTCTATTCTGCTGGGACTCGCGATCCAATTAAAATATGCGAAGCGAAAAACATTCCTGTATATTATGACGATCTAGGTAAACAAATCATGGCTTACCATACTGTGATAAAAAGAATACCCGCCATCGTGCTTTCAACACGAAATAGCGAGTTTGAAAATACTTATTCTTGTGGTCACGAGCTTGGTCATCACTTCTGCCGACACAAAGGAAACGCTGAGCATCTCGATAGAAAGAATCTTCGTTTCTCTTCTATTGGAGACGAAGCAGAAGCTAACGAATTTATGGTTGACTTAATGCTTGACGGTATTAACAAGCGTGATTTTGAAACTAAAGAACAATTACTCAAGGCTTGTGGCATTCCGCTGTGGGCTGAAAGATATGTAGAACTTTAATATTACGTCCAAACACTGAAGACGCTAAAAGCTGAATTAATTAAAGGAGGAGTCATTGTAATGGCTAAACAAATTAAAGACAAAGACGGAAATGTTTACGTACAAAAAAAGGCATGGTACAAGCGATGGTGGGTGTGGGTACTCGCTGTTATTGTTATTTTTGCTTTGGTAGGCTCTCTTGGTGGTGGCGATGATGATAGCTCATCTAGTTCTTCAAAAGATAGTAGTTCATCATCAAGTTCAACTACTTCTTCTGCTACTGCACAACAAAGGGCTGCCTTAGGTGCTGCTAAAACATATGCAAATGATATGAATATGTCTAAGCAAGGTATTTATGATCAACTTACATCAGACTCCGGAGATAAATTTAACGATTCAGACGCTAAATACGCTGTTGATCATCTTGATGTTGACTGGAATAAAAATGCTTTAAAAGCTGCTGAATCTTACCAAAAAGATCAAAACATGTCTACTGATGAAATTCATGATCAATTAATTTCACAAGATGGTGACCAATTTACGGAATCTCAAGCAGATTACGCTATTAATCACCTAAGCAAGTAGCATAAAATATTTTCCGGCTCCGTGCCGGGTACATAAATTAAAGCCCGATTATCTTAGACAAGAATAATCCGGGCCGCATCGTTGACAAAGCTGTTCACGTTTCGTGGAATATTAAATAAATTGAGGAGTAAATTATGAAAAAAGTAGGTTTAATTTGTGCAGCATTGCTTGTTTGCGGAAGCTTAGCAGCTTGTGGTAATCAATCGACAAAGAAAGCTAGTTCATCTAGCAAGGCAAACAGTAAAGTAGTCAAAAAGCATAAGAAGCACAATAACAAAAAGCAATCAGAAAGTTCTAATAAAAATAAAATCAGCTCTAAAACTGAAACTACTTCTACCAGTTCCAATGCTGATTTATCTGATCCTCGTGTGCAGGCACTAATTCAAAAAGGGTTATTAAATCCTGATGGGACACCTACGCGAAAAGGACGCGACTTAAATGCAATGGTAGAAGGAAAAAATTTACCAGAAAGTGATTGGGATAGTTCAGATTATACAGAAGCTTATGATGATGAGCATGGAGCTTATCGCGTTCCTATATATGGTAATCAACAAGATTATGTCCCTAATACTAATCAAGGAACAAACAATAGCGGAGCTGGTGCGGCAAGCACTGCACCTGGTACTAATTATTAATACCTTAAAAAAGCCCTGCTAGTGCGGCAACACTAACAGGACTATGGGTTGAATTATATGGATAACAGATTCAACCCTTCTATTTTACACATTTATGTATTTATTTGTAAATGGAGGGATATACTATGGCCACATATTTTAAACGTGGTAAAACATGGTCTACAAAAGTCCGCTGGTACGATGATGACGGTAAGCGTCATTCTAAGTCCAAGTCGGGCTTTTCTACTAAACTCCTTGCTAAGCAATGGGCAGTCGAACAAGAGAGCAAGTTAAATAAAGGTGTACAAATTGCTAAAGAAATCAGTCTAGTCGATTATTACAACAACTGGGTTAACACCTATAAGAAAGATAAACTATCAGAAATTACACTTGACCGTTATAAGTATACTGGCGAAGCACTCAAAGGCTTCTTTCATGATGAAAAGATAAAATCAATTACCCGTGTGAAGTATCAAGAATTTATCAATCAGTATGGTGCCACTCACGCACCCACTACAGTCAAAAAAGTTAATTCAATTATTCGTGCCTGTGTTAAGTCAGCAATCCTAGATGATTACTTATACAAAGACTTTACTCAACGAGTAGAACTGACTGCTAACAAAGATAAAGTCGTAAAAGTAGATTACTTAAATCTCAAAGAAATTCATCAATTACTTGCCGCTGCGACTGATAAAATTGAACATCGTCCCGGATTTACTAGTCGTTTTATGATTGTTACCGCTATTTACACTGGTATGCGATTAGCAGAAATTCAAGCTTTAACTTGGAATGACATTGACTGGCTACACCAGACAATAAGCATTAATAAGTCGTGGGACATGAAGACTCATGATTTCAAACCAACCAAAACTGAATCAAGCAATCGAAAAATTAAAGTTAATCCTGAGCTGTTACACTACTTAAAAATTCTTCAGGATAATCGACAATCAAATTTAGTATTTATGAATCAGTACAAAAGCATCCCCACAAGTAATGCAGTCAATAAAACGCTCAGGAACTTGTTAGAGAGCTTAAACATTGATCGACGTAACTTTCACTTTCATTCACTTAGACACAGCCATGTGGCGCTCCTATTGGCAAATGGAATAGATCTATATGCAATCAGTAAAAGATTAGGTCACAGTAATATTTCTATAACTGCTAACACCTACGCCTACCTTATTGATGAGTACCAAAGTAAAACTGATAAGCAAATCATCACTGCTCTATCAAGGATTTAAATGGGACCCATTTGGGACCCAAAGTCATTATTTCTTATGTTTTTTCATGATTTCTTTAAAAGCAAAAAATCACCGTTAATCCTTTAATATCAAGGGTTAACGGTGATTTTCCTTTTCTTCATAATTCTTCAATTTTCTTCAAAAATGCCCCAAACAGGCAGTAATATACAGATAAGATTGCTGATTTATCAATGTTTTTGATTGTAAGTGGGACCCAAACGGGACCCATCGTTAAATTTAAATCAGTATAGCATATTTTTATCGGTGCAATTTATCGTGATTCTGCACTGATAGTAAAAAGAGCGCCTTTTATTATACAACAAAAAGCCCGACCGGAAATCCGATCGGGCTTTGATTATACTTCATAGATTCGAATGTTATATGCGTAGATAGTATTAGTTGTGCCATTATGATAGGCGTTAACTCGGGTTACCCCCCAAGATTTTGCAAATCAATAAATTTAATTATGTCTCTGGACTTCTTTGCAAGACTCAAATTGGTAGGCAATTCAGTAGTGGGGACAACGCTTAGCTTATTGGCAGTCGTATAGCCATCTTTATATATCTTCCAAACAGTGCCTGGAAGTGAAATGCCAACTGCATAATCGGTACCACCTCGCAACCATAGTAAATACTTTGTGTCAGCGTTTAGTACATCAAATGCAATCGGATTTGTATCAGCAAACCGCACTTGATTAGCAAAAAGGTAAGCCATTATTGGCAGAGTCCCATAGCCGTTCCCGGATACTGATAGATTAAACATGCAAGGGACACGCTTATCATTGCGATTCCCCCAGGGAGCTGGTTTGTTTGCAGGTCCGTTAAAAATCCCTTTTTTAACGATAATTTTGTCAAGCTGGTTAATAGAACCTTTAGAGCTAATAACTGGATACCACTTATTAGGATCATATACGGTGTCCGTTAAGTCGATAGTTGACCAGTGAATTGCATCTTCAACGTCGCTCTTAGCTTTAGCGTATGCATCCCCAACGATTTTAGTTACATCGTCTTTAATGGCTTGCTGGTCTTCAGAAGTCCAGTAATCTGTGCCTTTCTTAGGTACATAACCTTCAGGCAACGCCAAAACTAAAGCATATCCATTTGAAGTAGAAACAATTTTTGCCACTGGTGTTGAGCCAGCAGGCAAAGTTGTAACGTTACCAACTGAAAGCACTGGCATTGCTCCGGTAGCTCCTGTTTCACCTTGTGGTAGGCCAACATCAACAATGTAGTTTCCGTTAGAACCACGCAAAGTAAAAGTTGGTTGTTGGTCAGGGTTCAGTTTGGTAACTGTTCCAACATGCAAAACAGATGGCGCACCTGCAGGGCCTTGCATCCCCTGTGCACCCGATAAGTCACCGACATAGTTGAATTGCTTACCGTCCCAAACATACAATTTAGCGTTGTCAGCGTCATTGACGTTGGAACTAATCAAAGTGAAATCACCATCATCAAAACCAGCACCTTTGCTATCATTCATTTCTTGAATTGAGGTAAAGGTCTTTTTGATTTGAAAGTTCTTCCCTGCTGGGCCGGTAAATCCACGTGGCCCGGTATCACCAGTATTCCCTTTCTCACCTTTAAGAAAAGCAAGGAAGTCTTGCTCAGTACCAGTGTGACCAGCGTCTAGCCAAATCTGATAAGCTGATTTACCATCTGGACCCGGCTTGCCTTGTGGCCCTGTGATACTGTCACCTTTATCCCCTTTGTCACCCTTAAGTGACTTGAGATAATCAGCTTCAGTACCCTTGTTACCGGCGTCTAACCAAATCTGATAAGCTGATTTACCGTCAACACCATTACTTCCATCTTTACCCGGATTCCCTTGATCACCTTTTTCACCTTTGATAGCTTTCAGAAAGTCTTGTTCGGTTCCTTTGTTTCCAAGACCAAGCCAAACTTCATAAGCAGACTTCCCGTTTTCGCCATCTTTACCAGGATTACCTTTCTCACCAGTCTTGCCGGCAGGAAGATAAAAGGTAAATTGATTTTTACCATCGACTAACTTCTGTTCAACACGGGCTTGACTACCGGCAGGCAACGTAACCGTGTCACCAACGGTGAGGTTCAATCCAGCCGCTGTAACTGCTGAATTAACCACATCTTGAAAGGTAATCTTGTTGACGAGTTCTCCCGTCTTATCCGTAATGTTAGGCTCAATCGTAAAGGCAATTGAAGATTGTGGAGTCGGCCAGATAGTAGTTTCATCATCGGTATCACTATATGTTTCCCATGCTTCTAGTTGATACTGGCCGGGATTTAGTTTGGTTAAGTCCTTACTCCGAACAATCAAGCTGTTGTCAGCAGGATAAGCAGGATAATCACCAATGTAGCCAGGATTACTACCACTTTGAATAGCAATTTTAGCTGTCCACTTGTGATCAGGATTAGGAGTAGCATAGTTTCCATCTTGGTCAACAAAGCGAATCGCAATCAGCTTAGTCGTATCAAGGTGCTTGAAAGTTTGCCCTTTAACCGCATCTGTGTATTGTGGCATTGTCTATCCTCCTCACTTTTGTGCTTCTAGTTGTGTTTTAACCTCTGCCTTGATGAACGTCTTCAAATCGTTTTCGATTGCTTCCTTGTCAGCTTCTGAAAGCTTAGATTCGCCTTCACTAGTTTTAGGTGTTGTTGGCTTCGGCTTTTCTTCTTTCTTTGGTTCAGTGCTTTCTAAAGCACCACTGCCTGCAAAGACATAATCAACACCATCAATGGTTTGCTTACCAGTGACCATCCAAGCATTTTCAGGGTCAAAGTAATACTTCTTGCCGTCAATTTCTTGCCAACCGGTCAAGCACCAGGCATTTTCTTTATCCATGTAGTACCAACGGTTATTGATTTGGTTCCAGCCTGTCTTAGCAGCACCAAACGTTCCATCATGTTGGTCGTTTAAGAAGTACCACTTGTTATTAATCTTTTGCCATCCTGATTCCAGATTCCCAGAACCATCTAGGTAGTACCAGAGCTTATCAACCAACCGCCATGCGTTCTTCACAGCGATGTTGTTTTCAAAGTATTGCCATTGACCATTATTTTGGACGAAACCGTTAGTAACTTGGTTAGCAATCGTACCATCTCCACTAGCAATCTTGTTCCAAGCATTAGCATCTAAGTAGAAGATTGACCGATCCATGTCACCACCAGTAAATTGCCAACCTGTCAGGCAAGCAAAAGCACCAGATGATACCGACATATCAGGTAACGTCCAGCTATTCCAGTTCATTGAGGCATACTTGGCAACCCAGACACCGCAGTCCTTAGCACAGTTAGCGACTTGCCATAATGCTGACTCTTGGACATAAATCAGGCACCAAACACCAGTCAAGCGATGGACTTCATCGACAAACCGCCGTGCCCAACTGGTGTTACCCCAACTGGCATTTTGATAACTTTCCCAGTCCAAAATCAGAACTGCTTTACCGACATAATTTTTGATGTTGTTGATAAAGTATTGAGCTTCAGCTTCAGGATTACCGCCACCGGCATAGTGGTACAATCCCCGAAGCTTACCAAGTTGACCAGCTAATTCATACTGATGATTGCAACGAGGGTTAACGTAGCTCGTCCCTTGCGTAGCCTTAACGATAACCCCTTGTGCATGAGAATCACGGATAATGTTATCAGAGCTTCCTGAGTAAACATCTACTGTATATATAGCCATTTGATAACCCCCTTATTGGTCAATGACATTGGCACGGTTAGGTGCGGTTTGAATTGCTTCCTTAACCGGATCATTTGAATCGGTTAGGTCGGACTTCTCATAAGCCGCTTGGACAGCGGCATCAATCGCCTTAACATCAACATTCTTGAAGCCTTGATTATCTAATGCCGTCTGCACTAGCCCCGTAGCCTTGTTGAACTTATCTTGTCCTGTCATATCAGCAGATACGAGAGAGTTAACAGCTGTCATAGCTACCTGTTCGAGAAAGCTCCATAGCTCCCGTGATTGAGCTGTCTTCGCATGCAAAGCCTTGCTATGAATAAAGGTTTCGCAGTATTTGAATCCATAAAAAATGGCTGTTGAAATAACCGCCGTGATTACATATTCAGGAATTGCATTAATAATTTCGTTCATTTCGATTGACCTCCTCAAGATTGGTAATCCTTCGTTCGTGGTCTTGCAATTGTTCATCATGATGGATAAACTTCTTGTCGCCATCTTCAAAGCGAGCATTGGCCTTAGCTTGCCATTTGTTGTATTCCTTCATGCTTGTCGTGAATTCCTTGAGCTGATTACGAATTGGCCCAAAGAGTTCAACGTCAGCCTTACTGATTACCCAACGAAGAATCATAACAACGGCTGTCAAAATGGCGATAATCGATGCCCATTCATCCCAATCCAAGCTAAAAAGTGAATGTGGTGTAATCCAATTCATTTCCTCACCTTCTATTCGTTAGTTTGTGAGGTGCTAGTTGAAGCACTCGCAGAAGCTGGTTGACTAGCACTGGTTGGGGTTGAAGCACTCGTGGAAGCTTGGCTAGCACTAGTTGAGGCTGAAGCACTCGTAGAAGATGCTTGACTAGCACTGGTTGGAGTTGAAGCACTCGTGGAAGCTTGGCTAGCACTGGTTGGAGTTGAAGCACTCGTAGAAGCTAGTTGACTAGAGCTGGTTGGGGTTGAATCCGATGCACTAGAAAGACTATCAATTAAGCTGTTGAGTTTGCTTAATGTTTGAGCGTTAGCATCTGCAACAGCTTGTAACTGATCGCTAGTAACTCGTGACTTAATCGCATTATTAATCGTAGTTAATTGTTGATTAAGTGCATCGACTTTTACGAACTGACTCATATCAGGTACTTCTCCAGCTGGCCCTTGAGCTTTTACCATCGTGTCTAAGCTACCCACGAACCAATCACCGGTAGCTTTATCAATATGAGGAGTAACCCCGTCTTCACCTGGATCACCTTTTTCTCCCTTTACGCTATCTCCCTTATCACCTTTCGGCCCGCTTGGTAGTCCTAAGTCAATTCGATAAGTGTTAGGATCATTAGGTAACGGTGTCAGTAAGAACGTCGGCTGGGCGTCCGGTGCTAACTTAGTAATATTTCCGGCAATTAATTTAGGTGTTACCCCATCCTTACCGGCTGCCCCTTGTTTGAAAGCATTAACCTTTTGTAGTAAGTCGGCATAAACCGCTTGAAGTGTCTTGTTGGAGATGTTACTGATATCAGTTACACCCATTGTATTTTGGTCGATAGTAAAGAAGCAGTAGGATTCTGAAGGATAAACTTGTGTTTTCTTTGTTACCCCGTTAGTAATCCAGAGCTCAACTGCATAAGTATCTGGTTCCAACTGAGCTAAATCGGACGTATCCAGTTCTACATCTTGACTATTAGTAGCAACGTGTCCCGGAGCACTAGCAACATAGTCACCACTTTTTAGACCATTTGCTTGAGCAATCTTAAAAGTCAATACATTGCCATCATAACTGGGGGTTTTATCGTCGGTTTTGGGTGTAAAGGTCATCACCGCATCGGTATCACCGAACTTCCAATTTCCCCAATCATTATTTAAAACAAGTGTTCGCATTTTTTCTCCTTTCTCAAAGCCGCCCATAATAAAAAGCGTGCGATTGCGTTAAATTTTTAACGCTTTCGTACGCTTTATTTATGTATTGTGATTTTCTTTGGCGACTATGTATTTTCTTTACGCTGCTGGTTGAAGGATTTGATTGGCTTGTTCTTGTGACAAGTCGCCTACTTCTGCAAACAGCTTGATGTCGTCAGCAGTAAATAATTTCATTTCGTAATAATTCTTGTAGACATTAAACATTACATCGTTAGCCATGTGATTACCTCCTACTTAGCTTCTGATTTCAATTCAGCAATACTCTTCATAATTGTGGCATTAACCGTTGCTTGCATGTTGACCTGTTTCTGTAAATCAGCATTAGTTTTCATTAAGCTAGCCATTAACTGTTGTTGTGGACTAGGTTGAATTGATTCTTTACCGCCATTAAGATAGTCAGTCTTTTGCCACTCTTCCTTGGTCATTCCAAACCAGCGGAGTTGTTCTTCATCAAACCGTGGAGTCCCATAAAGGCCGTCGGCAGGTTTGATATAAGTTTGACCAACAAGTAATTGTGAACCACGAGGAACATTAATTGTTCCAACTAACTTATTTTTATTAGTTGTATCGTATACCCATGCTTGAACTGTATCGTTGTTCATGATTTAACCCCCTTACTTCAATTGATCAGGACTTGCAACAAACGAAAACTCATACGTGATATCAGCAGCATCATTGTAAGATTCTGAATTGTAGTCATTATTTGAGTTCCATAATCCAATTTGTTGAAAATGACTACCTTCATCAGGAGCACATTTCATAGCTCGACGGGGATTGCTACCAGCAGGAATGAGCATAACGGTTGCTCCTGCTGGCAAGTTTGAAAAATCAACCTTTGAAGCCAACGGGTTAGTTGCAAAATTAATATTTTTCCATGACTTTTCAGGGAAATGAGTCCACCCCATAATAAAGCCAATAGCAATGTTTCGAATATATACCAGACAGCCACCAATCCATCCATTACAGCCATTGATCATTGTGCCATTAAAGTATTCGTATGTAACTTTGTTTTTTTCTATTTGCTCGGTGACATTTGCCTTCACTGCATTCATTTGACTAGTAATGCTAGAACTCAATGTGTTCATCTGACTAGTTAATTGTTGACGAAACGGGTTAACAATTCCGCTAATTAAATCAACCGTTTCTGGTTTGTTAAGGACAGCGTGTTGCTCAATCAAATCGGTGTAAGCCCCAACAGTGGTCTTCATAGATTCAATTTGGTTCAACAACTGTTGAGCGTTCATTTCTCGCAAGGCCTGATTGATTTTAGTTCGGGTCTTTTCCAATTCTGGAATGAATGGCCGAACACTGATTCCCATTTCAACTTGGCTTGCCAGAACATTCAAGGTTAAGTTAACTGTTGAAATGTCGGAGCCATCTTCGCCTTGAATCTTGAAATAGGCTTCTTGCCACTTACCTTCTTTTTGAAAAATCCCTTCTGGAAAGTAAAAGGTAATTAGCCCTAATTGCCGGTCATCCCCCGGTTGGTCATCATCAAAGCCACCAGCTGCCGCAAATGGGGTGGCGTTACTATCCTTGCCATAGAAGGTCATCTTCTTGTTAGTCATGTCAATGGAATTACTGCCCGACTTAATATGAAGCTTGCAGTAAGCCTTAGCATCACCAACTCGTGCTTGGAAGTAATTAGTTAAGTCAACAAAAGTAGAGACTGGCTTTTCAATATCAACTTCTAAGTAATCTTTATAAGCCATTGTTTATCTCCTTTCTATACGTGGAACTTAGTGAGAACCGCCAGTAAATCATTTAAAGTAGTCTGAACTTGGTCCCAGTTGTTGTTCAAAGTAGTTTGATAGCTGGTATCAATCATCAAATTCAATGGTCGAACCAGCTCAATATAATCAAAGTCTTGCCTCGTCCGAATATTAGCAAAGCCGTTAGAGCGAAATACTCCAACGGCTTTATTAATTTCTAATTCTAGTTGGTCGAATACATGAACAATATATAGCCATGCGTTCCGGTCTAATCCAGAACTTCGTAATTGTAGATGATCTGGTTTAGCACCTACATCGTCACCTAGCAACTTACCAAATCGGTTATAAATTGTGTTGATTGCAGAGAGACACTGTTCATAGTTGTGCTTGGTATTAATACCAAGGTCGAACGGCTTATCAATGTGGGTCAAGCTAACTTTAGTGATCGTTGCATCAGAACCCGATTCGACTTTTAAGAATGAACCATGCCGCATATTAATACTTGAGGTTACGTTTTGGGGGCCAGTCCACTTACTGAGGTCGTGAATATTAGCAGTTTGTACAACCATTTGACCAGAATCGGCCACTCCAGAAACTGAGCCGGTAATGTGATCACAGTAGAAGTAGATGGTATCACCATCAACTAAGGTTTCCCCGGCTTCATACCAGATTGTTTTACCATTCTCGTCTGAGTGTTCAATGTTGTTCTTAATCAATGTATATGGTCCCATGTATGAATCAGCTTCATACAACCAATAAGCATCAATTGAGAGGTAATACTTACCATTCATCTTCCAGATATGCGGGTCCATCCCATGATCTTCATTGACCATCTGCCACGAATTAGTAACTTCGCCCGTTTCAGGGTCAAAGTCTGCCACATAAACGTGTCGAGAATCGGATACCGCACCCCAGACCAGATGCCAATTATCACTGTAATCAGTGAAGAACTCTGGGGCCCAGATATCTGTATAACCGTCACGCTGTAAGAACGATACGTCAAACGGCTTAAACGTTTGAAAATCCTTAGTGCGGTACAACCCGGTCGTCCCCGTAATCCAGTAGTAATCATTGTACTTAGCAATGTTACCATCACGTAGATTACCAAGTTGGGGAAACTCTGCAATTACATTCCAGTTAATCGCATCATTTGAACCGCTCAATACTGGAGTAGCCTTCCACAAGTTAGAGCTATTTTCACCTGCTGGGTCAAAGCCAAAGTAGATATATTTGTATTGCGATATTTGTTTAATAACATCAGTTGCCATTTAATCGCCTACTTCTTCTTGCTGTTGTTTTGTAGATCAGCTAGTTTTTGCTTTAATTCATCGTTTTGTGCTTGCAATGTAGCAATTTCAATTTCAAGGTTAGCATTGCGAATTGCTAGCTTAGTTAATACACCCTTAGTTTCCATTATCTTTGTTCTCCTTCTTTAATTGCGCTACCTGCATCTGCAATGAAGCGATACTCTTCATCATCGAAGCTTGAATCGTCTGTTGCGGTGTGGGCGTTGTCTTCGTTTCAGTCTCAGCACCAATCACATTCACCTTAGATGGGTCACCGCCATTTTCCTTAGTGAGTTGCTTCTGTTCCTTAATTGCTTCAGCCATCATCTGCTGTTGAGCTGACTTGAGCAAGCTGTCATCAACCTCTGGGAAAATCGGTGTGCCATCATCGTTATAGCCAACCGGGTTATCTGTTCCCATTGTCATCACATTAGGCGTTGAACCATCACCATTAAGAACTACCCGCATCCGAGCAATCAATCGGTTATCGTCATTTTTAACTTCATCGGTTAAAACTACCGTCTTCTTCATCTTTAGCCTCCATAACTGTTATAAGCACCAATTCCTGTGTTCCTATCAGGAGTGTAGTAACGACCATCGGCATCAAATAACGTCACCCTACCAGATCTAGGAAAGGCAATGCCTCCCCATTTTGTAGTATCTTGAACTATAGCTGGATACCTTTCACCACCATCCCAGCCTGACCGGCCTGACCAACTTACCCAAACAGTTCTAATCCCATGATCGGCACCATAAGGCTTGATATACAGTGGTGCATTGACATGCAAGCCAACTGGATAGCCGTTACCGTCTTCGGCACTGTATACCACATCATAGAAATCGGTTCCTGTATCATCAGTGGCATCGTTGTAGTATCTTCTTCCAAGTGCTAAGAAGTTATGTGGCGTATCTGGTCCAAGAACAGAACTATACTTTTGAGTCTGAATCATAAATGCCAGGCCCTCAGGTAACTTTTTACTGTCGTTTGATGCTGGCGATTTAATCGGTTTGACATCAAGCAGCGTAAAGTCCTCAGACTTTGGTTGATTTTTACTTTTAACATTGTATTGTCGGTGCTGATACATTTTTAACCCACTTGATGTCAGCTTGACTCCATAGCCAATCTTGTTGGAATCAGGACTATCAGAGCTTGCCGAAGATGATGCAGATGAACTAGCACTTGATGAGCCTGAACTTGCAGAACTAGATGGGTTTGGATTGTCAGGTTGATCACTAATAGTAAACAAAGCAGTATTCAAAGCCGTTGCAGGTGACGCCGCTAAGTTAGTTAGTTCACCTGTTGAAACGGTTGTCGTATCAGAAGCGTTACTATCAGATGAATTAGAATCACTATTGGTTGAATCCTCAACTACCAGTCCTGAGATGATGTTGATTCCATCATTACCTAGCTCAATCTGATTACCGTACTTGTCAGCGATTGGTACTGTGATATGACCCGTTGTCAATTTATCCAGGCTCAAGTTAGCAATTGCCGCATCAGGAATAAAAGCTTTTCCAGAGAAGACAACCGAATCTGCATCTAAGAAAAGCTTCTTCGATTGAATCAACGTCTGTCCAGCTTCCATATTAATTTGACTGATTAAATCACCTTTAGCGACCTTAGCGTTAATATCATCCGTTAACTGACTGATTGCCGTTTGATAATCCTTAGAACTAACTTTCGACTGAACAACATTAGTTAGCTGAGTAATCTGCGACTGGTCAGCTTTATCTTTAACGGTTGACTGCAAGCCTGTTAAATCAGCAGTAACGTTCTGCAAATTACCTTGAAGATTAGTAATTGTTTCATTAATCTTCCCGGAAGTTTGAGTAATTGATGATTCTACTAGGTCTTTAGTTGCAAAGCCTTTACCATCGACCATTTTCTCAACATCTGCCGAACTAACTTTTGAAGTAATCTGGTCAGCAAGTATTTTCTGCTGTGCCTGCTGTTGTTGCACCGTTTGATTAATCGTATTAACTGTCTGTGAATCGGCTTTTAGCTGAATCTCTTTTGTATTATTACTAATCTCAGTACTATGTTTATCAACTTGAGCTTGCAGGTTAGCAACATCATTGCTGGTTGCTTGCTTAGTCCACCCAGACCAAGAACCATTCCAATAACGTACCCAGGTATCAACAGCATTATCTCGCATTAAAGTTTGTTTAACCCGGTCACCAGTTCCCTCAACTGTGAAGTAAAACCATCCTGCATTCGGTGTATTCCTTGCTTGCGTATCACGATAAACAATTCGTGTCGCAGTTTTGTAGTTATTTGCATCAAAAGGACCACTAACAACTTTCCACTCAACTTGATTTTTAATACCGTTTAAATCAGTAGCTATCCCGTTAACCGTCGTCTGTTCGGCCTTAGAACGAACTTCTCCGGCTACCACAGACACTTGCGCATTGATATCTTCAAGCTTCTTGTTAGTTGAATCAATTGTTGCTTGGTCAACCTTACCAGATAGCTCTTTTTGAGTCGCTTGAACGCTTGCTTGAACTGTCGTAACGGTATTAGCAACGTTGCTAATTTGCTTAGCATTATTATCAGCAGTCGCTTGTGCCTTACTAGCACTAGAATTTGCTTGATTAGCGGTTTCCTGTGCCTTATTAGCATTTGAACCAGCTTGGTCAGCCTTTGAAGTTGCAACACTTGCTTGACTAGCTGCATTGTTAGCAGTCTTCTCAATCCCCGAAAGATTAATAGAGACGTTGCTAGCCGTTGCGTTTGCTTCCATTGCTTGCGAATTTGCATTCGTAGCAAGCATTTTTGCATCACTAGCGGTAGTAGTAGCTGTCAGTACGTCCGACTTAGCATTGCTTGCGATAACACTAGCTTCGCTAGCCGTGACTTTTGCTTCAGTAGCGGTGTTATTAGCGTCTTGTGCTACTGCTTTAACGCCGTTCGCTGTTACTACCGCTGTTGCTGCATTTGACTTTGCATCACTTGCAGTAACGCTTGCCTCACTAGCCGTTTGCATTGCCGTAGTGATATTACCTTGAGCATCTTTCATATCAGACTCAAGCTTATCGGCACGAGCTTCCACACTAGCAATTCGTTTACTGTGATCAGTTAGTGAAGCTTGAATGCTAGTTGCCGTCTTAGTCAGATTAGATATATCGCCTTGCGCTGATTCAATCTGCTCTGATAGACCTTTAGCGGTTGTTTGAACCTGTGCAATGTTGCCTTGTGCATCTTTCAAGGTATCTGTCAGCTTATCGGCCTCTTGCTTTACTTGTGTAAAGTTATCCTTCAGACCGCTTATTGTCGTTGTTTGACTCTTAGCAGTTTGTTCAACTGTACTTAGACGACCATCTGCATCTTTAAGTGAAGAAGTTAAAGACGTCACTGTTTGCAAGAGTTGAGATACACTCTTACCTTGAGTAGTAAGTGTTGATGATAAGCTATCAGCTTGTGCCTTAACAGTTGCAACGTTGTTGTTCGTATCCTTCAGAATAGTGGTAAGCCCGGCTACACTATCTTGTACTTGAGCAACATTGCCTTTGATGTCGGCAATCGTTAGTTTTGTGCTATCATTGTCACTCTGTAACTCTTTGATAGTCTTCCCTTGTGCTTCAGCTTGCTTAGTGTAGCTTGCGAGTTCGTTTGCGGTCTGAGCATTCGCAGCTTGTGCTGCTTCAATATCTTTTTTATGTTGAGCAATTGTAGCGTTGATTGAAGAAACGTTAGCTGCAATTGCTTTTTTATTATCTTCAATCGCTGCTTGTGCCTTAGTAAGATTGTCATTAGCTGTTAAAATTTTTTCTTTTGCACTGGAAAGGTCAGCTTGCAGTTGCTTAGCTACTGCTTCATTAGCTGCTTGAGCAAAATTAACTTGTCCTTCAACACTAGCAACGTTTTGTCGGATTGCTTCAACGTCACTAGCAACGTTCTTAATCGCTGCCTGTGCATCTGAAATAGCTTTATCAGCCCCAGCCTTTGCTTCACTAGCTGCTGATTGCATTGCCTTAATTGCATCGGAGTTAACTTTGGAATCGTTAACTGCCTGGTTAGCTGTATTAACTGCACTAGTAGCTGTTGCCACAGCAGACTTCAAGCTTTCATTTTGCGCCTCAATTTCTTTAGCAACTTTATTATTAAAGAAATCGCCAATTTGAGCAGCCTGTTGTGGTTTAAGCAATCGCCACATTCGCAAAGCATCAATCTGACGAAAAACTAATCCTTTAGGCGTAATTACTGCGTAAAAATCCTGACCATTAGTCGAATAACCAAACGAACGACCACCACCTAGACCAGAAGTATCTTTACCAACACCGACAAATGCTCCCGGACCAACGTTAGATATATCAACATTTGTGTAGTCACGAATCATTGCCAAAGAACGAGAGGTAAGAAATTCGGGAACGGTTAGTATATGATTTTTAACATCATTATGATCAATAACGATAATTCCATATTGGCTGAATGCCTTGAAATCATCCTGAGTGTAATCTGACTTATTAATAATAATTGCTGCTCGGTATCCTAGTTGCAAGTTATTACTAAAAGCTCCAGTAATATCTTTAACATCCTTTTTACTCTGATAATTAATTACAATGTAACAACCAGTCGGATACCCTAGCGTTGATAATGATTTACCAACAAAAGCATTATCTGGATCCTCATCAACAATACAGTTAACTACTAAATCGTTACTAAGCGCAGATTGAATCAATCCACTTGTTGTTATCTTACTAGGATAGACTAATACGGCACCAACGTTATCCAGATTTTTTAGTTGATCCTGACTTGTTAGAATCATCGTCTGCGTTTTGGATGTTTTCGCCAAATGTTCTCACCTCCTGCTTAGTCCAAGTCATCTTTTGCCAATCATTAATAATCGTGCTCGTTTTTTCCGTTGAGTTATGAAATGAAGCATCGTAGTCCAAAATAGTCTTAGGATTACTATTTAGATTAATCGTAGTAGCGGTGCTATTACTATATGGATACCAAGTAAAACCTGTCACATTTACAAATGTCACATAATTAATTGGTTTAATCTCTAATCGTACTTTTTCACCAATGATTGGCTTTTCATTAGTAATCTTAGTAACAGTAATGGAGATTGAAGGATTAGGCACCATCTGCTTCAGAGCATAATCTTTCATTTGCCCTGCATCAGTTATTGTGTCATTAGTAACATCTTCGCCTTCAAAAATTCCCCAACGTTTGATAGATTCCTTGTCTCTAACTATGAATGGTTGGAAGTAATATTGAGCGCTGGTATCGTTATAAGTCTCAGTCGTAGCTGTACCACTATCATCTGATGACTTAGCAACGATCGCTGCCATTTGATCATTACGGGCAAACCAAGACGGACGATAATAATTTACCGGTTCAGTTTTACATTTTTCACCAGGCTGCGGCTCATAAATCATTGTATTATGGTCCAACATTAAAGAGATATGGTGAGTACCACCATGAGGGCCATAAAAGCCAACATCCCCAGTAGTCACTTGGCTATACGGAATTTCGTGAAAGCTTGATTCCATTGCAACGGTATAAGCCGGTATATTAATACCGAAATCTTTATATACCTGAGATACAAAGCTAGAACAATCCATTCCACTATAAGGATTACCGCCACGTGCTCCGCCAGCACCTCCCCAGACATACGGAACGCCAAGATACTTCCGTGCATCAGCAGCAACAGCTCCTGAACCAGCACCCAAAGCACCGTTGGGAAGACCTGTGTCTGCTGTTCCAGTACCACTTGAAGAATAAGTCGCACCTACTGCTCTAACTTGATTCACAATTACCGTTGTATCCGTATCTAACTGCACTTGTGAGGTGTCATGTAGATAATCAATCCGATGGCCATATGATTTATAAAACTCATCATGAGTATAGACATCAACACAGTAACCATGTGGATAAATAACTGCATCAGTCCAGGTCTCGGTAATCTTACTAATTCCCGATTTTACATCTGTTGCTTCAAATACCACTGGTTGAGCACTAAAGGTACCGTGCACAGCCCATTTCATACCAACACCATTTTTACCGTTAGCATTTCCAATATAGAATTGAAGAATTTTATCGGGAGTAACCGTAGTCGCTGTACCGTCCAACGCAATTTGGTCGGATTGACTGTTTTGCGATGAATCGGTTGGCGCGGTACCTTGTGCATCCGGATCATAAACATTAATTGCGATCCGGTGGCGAGACAACTCTGTATATACCTGTGAAGCAGATACCTGAAGTGCTGTTCCACCATTTGCTTTCATATCAGACGTTTGCTTAATCACGAAGTATTCACCATGATCGAGAATCACATTTTGACCGGTCAGCAACGAGAATGCTTCTGAGCCATCATCATAAGCAGTGAATGATAATGTATAATCGCCATTCACTGCTACGGTCCAATATAAAGAATCAGGTAAAAATGATTTTAATGCAGCGTGATGATTAAAGTTATTATGATCATACACAATTACTTTTCCATTCGATGAATAATCATTTTTCATATTAATCACCGCCTAAATCAAGTAGATAAATGGAAAACTAAACGTAATATTAGCCGATGAACAGCCCGACACGGTGAATGAGTTATTGCCTGGAGCAAGTGTAATTGTCCCATAGTCACTGTTCTCATTCATATTGTCGTCAGTAGAAGTTCCATTGTTCTTATATACGTTTAAGCCATCATAGGTTAATTGACCGCTATAGGATTTCTTATAGTTAAATCCTGTGTTATTGGTATTGTTCCGCAGATTAAAACTTCCACCACTGAATGAGAACTTGATCTTCATGTCGTGATGTTCAAAATAAGGGTCAATCGCTATATCAGATGGATTATAAACATTGAAATTCAATGAATTGTATTGGTAGCTACCGATATTTTCATTCGGAAACCCCATCGCAAATGCCACATCTGAACCATCAAAATCATGCAACTTATCACTCCGATTAACTGAAAACCAATAACCGGATGGATTATCAAACGGAATGGTAAAGTTTGCTGTATTTGCCCCTGACTCAAACGGTGCAATATCAAACGCTAATGGATAGGCGAAATAGCACTTAGCCATATTATCCGAATGCCTAATCCGGATTAATTGGCGACTGGCAAACAGTCGATAAATTTCATGTTTAGTTGCTACCAAATCTTCATAATCCATAAAATCAAGAGAAAACTGTTCATTGATTGTTCGCTTATCGAAGGTCTGATTAAGGAACTGTGAGCCATCTAATCCAGAAATTTGTTGATAATTATTAGTTATCTGTGGAGAAGATGATGAATCACTCTGACCTAAGTAAGTAAGACCAGAGATTTTATCTGTTAAACAGATTTCATCTTCATTGCCAACCTTCAGGTAGATTTTAGGGTCGCTCAATTTGTCTTACCTCCTTAGTATTGTTGTAGCTTCATACTCAACGCTTGAGCTTGTTGAATATATTGTTGATGGGGATCAAATTTACCTTGCGCCTTAGTAACTGCAATTTGAGTTTGTAGCAATTGAATCATCGTATTAATTCCACGAGTCAGCTCATCTAATTTGCTCTGAGAAGCAATGAACTGTTCCTCAGTGTAGGAGTCATCGTTAACGTGACTCTCAGTAGCACCATCTTCATGCTTAAATTGTGCCATTACTTCTGAAAGCAATTGATAAGCGCGCCCACGTTTAGCAGCATCTAATGGGATAATCATTTCTGGGCGATTCTGTTCAGCAACTTCATAAAATCCGTGAGCTGATACAAGGCCACCATTAGCCCAACCGTGACCGTTACCAACATTACCCCAGCCACCTTCACCGCCTCGTTCAAGGACGGCAATTGCAGCTAAGATTTCGTTGTAACCATTACGCCAATCCTTATGACCTGGTAAGGCATCCGCCGCCCAAGTGGAACCTGCGAATTGAAGTAAACCACGAGCTTCATTACCACCTGAGTTAACATCATGGATTCCTTGCCAAGCTAACGGGTTACCACCAGATTCGGTTTGGATTTGCCGTAGCAATTTAGCAACTTTCCATTCAGCGGGTTCAACTCCTAATTGCTTAAAGGCTCGGATGATATAAGGACGCCACCGAGCAACACCGGAACCACCAGGATTAGCTAAACTGGCGAATTGTTTTTTGATCCACTCTGCCATCTTAGTAGCAATGTATGGTGGAACACCTTCAATCAATGACTTAGCAAATTTGATATTGCTGTTAATATGACCAGTAATCATATCGTCAAAAACTGACTTAACAAAGTCGATAGGGTGTTTCAAAATATCAGGAACGTGTTCAAGTAAAGCGTCACTATCCTTAAGAATTGACTTAAAGAATGCAGTGAATCCGCCACCAAGCCCATTTGCAAAACGAGGAATCCCCATTATGTTCATCAACTTATGACTATCTTCTCCATTGAGAATTGACATCCCCTTAGGAAGATAAGTAATGAAGTTCCGCTTGTTGGGAAACGCGCCAACATGGCCCTTGTAACTATATAGTTCACGCCAATGGCTACCTTGACCATCGTTCACCATTCCAATGGTTGACTTCTTTAAGCCGTCTGGGTTACCAGCAGTACCGGTAGCAAATGTTGGAATAGCAGCCGACCAACTGCCACCTAACTTGCTAGCACCGACCTTATCAAGAATCCAGTTAATCCCGCCTTGAATATCATCAATCAAGATCTTAAATGGTTTCAAAACAAGGTTAGCTAAATCAGCCATTGCTTGAGCAGCATGTTTAGCAGCTGACTTAATGGCATCTCCAATTGAAGACATATGGCTTTGCCAAGAACTAACAACTCTTCCAAGCCCACCGTCTGTTTTATCGTTAATATCGTCATACATCGACTTGAAGATAGAACGATTGGTTCGTGATGCATCAGAAGCTAAGCGTCCAGTATCACGACCTAAATCTGACCAGTGGCCACTAACTACGTCATGCCAAACACGTGTACGGTCTTGAATTAACCGATACATATTGCCAAATGTACGCGGATGATTACGAGCCATGTTAGTAATCGTTCGTTGAGTGTTCTTACTCAACTGTTGATACCACCGTCCAACTCGTGAAGTTCCTCTTTGAGCATTACGTTCAATGCTATGCCAACCATTAGAACTATTTCGCTGAATAGTCTTCCAAGCATTCGTTACCGTCTTATTTACTGCACGTGTGAAATTATTCCAATTACGTTGATTAATCTTATTCTGACGTTGCTGTTGTTTAACCGACTGTTGATGAGCTTTAGCAATACTCTTAAAGGTACTACTAAACCACTTTCCAACGGCTTTCATGCCTTTTTTAGCATCATTAGCTAAGCCATTAACAAAATTACGAAATTTCTTACTGTGCTTATACAACAAAGTAAATCCGGCAACAACAGCTTCAATAGCCATTACCCATGGATTAAACCCGAGAGTGGCAATCTTAACAGCTGTACCAATGCCTCTAATTCCCGATGCTAATCTCGGTAACATATCTCTAAATTTACCAATACCATCAAGCAACTTGACACTCGCAAAAGCAGTTAGTAACGCACCGCCAAACACTTTAACAGTAGTTGTATGTTTACCAATAAAGGTAATGACATTAGCTAATCCAGTTGCTAGAGTACCAAGCCCTTTAGCGATAACTTGTAAGCCGCGTTGAGTATCTTTACGACCAAACGCGTTAGCCATCCCTTGAGAAGCTTTAGATAAAGCCGGAAGCATATTCCTACCAATTTCAATCTGAATAGCTTGAGAAGCATACTTGAACCGTTCTTCAGAATTCTTAGCGGAATTCATATTCTTACGGGCTAATTTACCAACGTAGTCTTCGGAATATGCCGTCTTCAACTGGTTTTCAACGTGAGCTAATGATTGACTATTCTTATCAGATAAATCGGCCGTACGAGAGAGAACTGAAGCTGCGTTTTGTGCTGTTTGGCCAAATACTTTGTTAAAGAATTCTAGTCGATCAGCTTTAGGAACGTTTTTATTAATTTCCTTGAAAATGTCATTAACATTCTTCAGTTTGCCTGACTTAGTCTTAAAGTCATCAATCGACATGTTGTACTTCTTTAACGCAGTTTTAGCTGTGTCAGTTGGTGCTGCTAAACGGGTTAAAATCCGTTGCAGTCCGGTACCAGCTTGCGTAGCTTCTAGACCATTGTTAGAAAGCACACCAAGAATTGCTGTTGTTTCTTTTAATGAAACTCCTGAAGCCTTTGCTGACGAACCAGCGTAAGTCATTGCTTCACCAATGGATTTAAAACTGGTAGAGGTTACATCAGCACCTTTAGCCAAAATATCTGCTGCTTTAGCAGTATTACGCATCATACCAGCAGTAGATTCAGAACGCATACCAAACGCTTCAAGAGTTGAAGTAGTAACTTTCATTGTGTCATCAAAATCATCTCCTGAAGCTCGTGCAGCCTCAAGAATTGATTTCATTGCACCGACAGCTTGCTTGCCATCATAGCCACGCTTGATTAATTCTTGATAACCTTGTGCAATGGTTTTCTGTGAATATCCGTAATGAACAGAATATTTTTCACCATCGGCGTACATTTGATTAACTTCGCGTTGTACAGATGCTGATTTTTCACCGGCTGTGCTCATTAAGTTCTGGTTTTCCACCATTGTTTTTTGCAGACTAGCTGCTTTATTAATAGAGGAAACTAAAGTGGCACCTACTGTTGTTGCAGTAGCTGCCAAACCAAACATATGATTCTTAATATTATCAAAACCGGCTGACATTCTTGAACTTGCCTGTGAAGCCTTATCACGCATCTTGACAATTGCGTTATCAACTCGCGTAATTCCAGTTGGCTGTAATCGATTGATTGTCGATTGCATCGACTTCATCTGGTCCTTAGTTTTAGCAATAGAAGTAGCTGTTTTATTCAACTGCTCTCGTTGCTTAATATAAGCTTCAGATGTTTTACCACTATCGTTAGCAACCTGTTTTAATAAAAACTCTTGTTTACGATACTGGCTTTGTAAATTATTAAGGCTTGAACCCAGTTGTCGGTATTTCTCAACACTTGCACTAGCAGACCTATGTTCAGCGTTTAATCGATTCACATAAGCCATTGAAGCTTCTTGTGATTGCCGATAAGCGTGCTGTAAACCGGCTAAACCAGAAGTTTGATACCTTACTGCGTTTTGTGCTCGGCTTGCCTGTGATTCGTAACTGGATAACTGCTTATTAGCTTGTTGAATCTGCTTTTCTAGCTTTAAGAATTGATCAGCCTGTTTCTTATTTGAAACATCTAATCCTTCTTGTCGCGAACGCAACTCCTGAATCTTAGCCTTTTGAAGGTCAATAACTTTGTTCAATCCGCGATAACGAGCAGTAGCAGCTTCAGTGTAATTACCAGAATTCTTTAATGCTACTTCTTGTGCACGCCAAGCATCACTAGTTCCACGAATTGCATTCCGAAAAGCGGATAGACTACCTACCGCACTAACCGCATCAACAGAAATTCGCGTTGACATTTCATTTTGTACTTTCAATCTATCCACCTCCTAATATTCGTGCTAGTTTTTTATGAGCATCCTCAGAGTTCATTGGCCTATCTTCTCGAGATTGAGCCTTCATAACTTGAAGAATTTCTAAGTAATTTTCTTTGTCTAATGTCGAAGGTGTCACTCCACTTTCGAGCATTAATCTCTTTTTCAAATAATTACGATCCTCAATTTCTTGTTGATATTGATCGATTATTCGTCTGATTTCACCGGTTGTTCTTTTGGGTGTTTCGTTTCCTCAACTTCCCTTTCAAAATCAGCAAACGATTCTGCCTTACCACCTTTAACCAGGCCGCACACATATGACATGTAAAGATTTAATGTCTGAGAATCTACGTGATTATAAATTTTATCGACTTGCTTAGTACTTAAACCAAACAAATCTTTCAAGAAATTCATAGACTTCTTCATAGCATCGCGTTCCGCTTGCAAGCTTTTAACCATATCGTCATGAGCATCAATGGAATACATTGCAATCATAATTTCATCAGCTTGATCTACTTGTGACCAGGAGCCTTCAATTTCCATTGAATTTTTTCCAATTGCTAATGGCTTAGTGTCAATTTTCATGAATTAGTTCCTCCTAAAAGCCGCCCTTGCGTATTGTTTATTTCTTAGGCGACGATTTTTATTAAACAGTTGGCTTTTTTACATCTGGTTGATTAACTTTAGTAAATGAACTGGTACCGGTAGCCTCAACATACGAAGCCATTGGGTTATCACCTTTGTAACCGCCAAATACTTCCGCAAGCATAGTGTCGTAATCAATCCAGCTGGAATCACCAGTGTTGTAATCCTTGAAGGCTTGCTGAGAACCATCGGCGTTTAGAAATACATTGTTTGGAATAGGAGCCATTGATTGATAAGTAAATGTTGCATTACTATCAGTTTCATTCTTGTTAGAAGTACCGTGATTCCGAGTAGGAATGATAACTTCTCCATTAGCAAAACAATCAAAGTGCCAGTTACCATCAAAGTCGTGGGAGGCAATCAGCAAAGCAACATGAGGCTTTTGATTAGCTAAAACACGACCACCATTAACGCTTTGATAACCAACCATCTTACTTGCGTCTTCATATGGAATATCCAACATAGTTAATGCAACTTGTGGAGTAGGAACCCCATGATTAATTCGCTTAACTTTGTTGTTAGCATATTGCTGTTGACCAGCTTCTTCTAGTGCAGTGATGTTAGCGGTAGTAGCACCGTCACCATCACCATCCCAGAGGGCAATACCTTTTTCACCAAGGCCACCCTTGCCTGGGTCTGCAATCAGGACACCTTTGTTGTCGGTAATGCCGGCCATAACAAAGTCAATCCCTTTGAATGACATACCTGCCATTATTTTCACTCTCCTTTAATCATCAAATTTTTAGCAAAATAAAAGACCTTGGATACTTGATGAGTATCAGGGTCTTGAATGTGATCTTTTGATTGTTCAACCGTCCAACCGTCTTTAACAAACAGCCGGGCTAATGCAATTTCATCATCTAATTTACTAATTCCCGAATTAAGCTTGTAGAAAATTTGTACTTCCACACCAATCGTCCAGCCTTTAAAAGTAGCATTGGCATAACCAGTTGGCTCGTTCAGCCATTCAGAAATACGTAGAATGGTTTCGTTAGTATTACCAGCCAATTCACGAGGAATAGCACCAACTACGATTCGATTAATCCATGAATAATGAGCAGAAACAATCAACTTATTTGCTTGTGTGGTTGGAAGTTCCATTGTCTCCACTCCCTTCATAGATTTTCTTTTCAGCTTCAAAAACAGCTGCTACTGATGCCCGCCGAGTATTATCAACGAAGCTATCACCAGTAATATATTTGGTGCCATCGTTTAAGAACCGTGCAATCCGGGCATGGTTAATTCCACTTTCATCTTTGCCAGTAAAACCAGCGACAGAGTTTCCATTATCTACACCATCAACGTCTTTGTTGTCAAAAGTAATCGAATCAGCCAAGTGTTTAACTTTACCAATTTTCCGACCAGCTTGATAGTGACGCTTACGAGTTTCTTTTTTTAGTGCTTCAGTATAAACGGTTGCCCCTGCTGCAGTCATCGCCTTACGCTTAGCTTGACTAGGGACAATCATCTTTTCAGTATTACGGCCAAAATCTTCTAGTAAACCAGCAAAATCAGTCATTCGCATTACCTACTTTCTCAACGTCCTGAAGAGTAATCAAATCATAGCGAATAGGCGTATGACTGTCGTCACGTGAAATCGTGACAATTTTATAAATGGTTGGTTCACCATCAATCTTGGCTAATTGATCATCTTTGACATGGTATTGGGAGCGAACGGCGACTACGATTGTGCCACTCAACTTAGTACCCAATAATTGGTATTGCTGAGTTAATGATCGTTGGTAAAAAGCACAGTGTAACTTTTGCTTGGGGACAAATACTTCTTTAGAGCCTTCTAGGGTATCAGTGGGGACGGTGTCTGTCACTCCTAATTCAATTAGATGATTGAGCCGGCTTATCGGTAGCCTCATTACTATCACCCTTTTCTTCAAAAGTATTTCTAATTCCACGCAATTGCCCAATAACGCTATTTACTGTTAGATCGATCGGATACGTTTGAGTATCCGAAAGCGCTAAGCGATTTTGAAAATATGTAGCTGCTAATGCCTTAACCGCTAAATCAACTAGCGCCTTAACCTGAGAATCATTGTAGAATCCGTTAGTATCTTTGCCAACTGCATTATGAACAAATGAATTGGCAGCAATGACGTATGAGTTCAGTAATTCATCATCGTCATTACCATCTAAATACAGAATATTCTTAACATCCTGCACAAGTAGATATAATTCGTTAACTTTACTTTCGCCCACCGTCATTCACCTCGATTACTTACCGGCTGAACTTGCTGGTGCTGCAGCAGATGTCTTCCCAGAAGCTTCTGGAGTGGTTGCTTGTTGGTTAGCAACCGTCTTAAATGAAGCAGTAGCCCAGGCACCATCATCAATAACTTCAACGTCAAATCGATCAATGACACGTACCTTGTACAAGTCATGTTCAAACGCACCGGCACCAATATTAGTTGAAAGTAATGACATATGTTCACGATCGTAGAGAGTAATTCCTTGCTTCAAATCACCATAGTAAAGTGGGTGAGCACCAGAAATATCAGGTAACCACTTATCTGCAATAACAGTAATAGTCTTACCATCTAACCGGTAAACGTCTGGTTGAGTAACATCACGTTGAAGCATGTAACGACCTTGAGCATCCTTAACTTTAGAAAGCACATTGTAACCTGATTGGTTAGTAACAAAACTTGCGCTTGGCATCAATGCAGGGTCAAGAGTGTTATTCTCTAGGTCCTTGATGTCATCAAAATTAGCAATAGTTGGCTTCTTAGCTGGCTTACCCATTGCTTCAATAATCTTAGAGTTACGAGTAACCGTGACCTTCTTAGCTACCCAGTCGGATAACCATGCAAGGATGTTTTCAACAGTATCCTTCAAGAGACTGTTAGTAACTGTTTGAATAGCCGCATAACGGTGAATAGCGTACTTAATGAGAGTTAATTCAGGGTCATCCATATCAGGAATAGCAGCTGTTTCATCATCTAAGTCACTCATTGGGGTGATGTCGCTAAGTTTTTCATATGTCCGTGAGCCAGTCATTGTAGTAACTGATTCAACATTAACAAGATTTTGAAGAGTAGCAAATTGTCGTACTAGCTTATGAATAGCGTATTGAATATCATCTGGAATAGTAAGGCCACCGTTACCAGCACCAGTCTTCCCAGAAGTAACCATATTCTTGAAGTCCTTAACAAATTGATCCTTGATATCCAATTCCTTTTTGTTTAAAGGCTTCTTATCTTCAGACTTCATGTTCTTAACTTCCATTGCCCGTGCTTCATCAAGTTGGCCCTTAATGGCATCACGTTGAGCAGTCAAGTTATCACGTTGTTCCTTTAATTCAGCAAACTTATCCTTTGAAAAGTTGTCATCAAGGACTGCTGTATTAAGCTTGGCATTTAAGTCAGAAACTTCTTGACCCTTAGAAATCCAAGCATCATTTAATTCATTAATTCCCATTAATTTCATCTCCTAATAAAATTGCCAACTTCTGGTCTTTGAGGCTAGGAGTTGGCTTCTTTTCAGTATTCTTAGGTGTTTCCACCTTATTTTCAGGCTTGGCATCTCGTGCTTTAGCCAAAAGATTTTTAACCTTACTAATTGCATTGTTACTCAAAACTGGTGTACCAATTGCATTAACTACTTGCGGTTGCGCTGAACCAGTTGAAACGTTATCTGCAAATCCCTTATCAACCGCATCTTGTGCAGTCATCCAGGTTTCATTAGACATCAACTGAAGAATATCATTTCGATCCATTCCTGTTTTTGCTTCATATGCGTTAACGATCGACTGATCGGTAACATCTAACATCTTTGAGTCATGAGTTAAATCATCCGCATTTCCCCAAGATACAGTTGAGGCCTTATGAATCATCATTTGACTGGTAGGTGACATATTAATTTCATCTCCGGCCATTGCAATTACAGAAGCAGCAGAAGCAGCTAGTCCTTGAATATTAACTACTACCTTGCCAGAGTATGCTTTTAGCATGGTATAGATCTCTGAAGCGGCAAACACACTACCACCACCAGAGGCAATATCAACTTCAACATCCCCATCGCTATTATTAAGGACGTCTTCAACCATATTAGGGCTAACACAGTCGTAACCTAACCAATCGTAGATATCAGCATCATCATTGCTAACAACGGCACCTTTTACATTAATCTTCGTCATCGTTATCACCTCCTTCCGCTGATTTATCATCCTTAGAAGTCGAGATAGGAACGGGTGGTGTACTTGCTTCAGGCATTTCTTTAGGGAAGTAGTTGCTTTCTTTAAGTAACCATGCTGCCTGATTAGCAGCAATTGTTCCGTTCTTTCGTAAGTTAGAAATCGTTGTTGCATAACTGTCACCAAGCGGGTCAATTGCAGAACGCAAATCGAGATTAATGTTTGCATTAAGCTTATTATTCAGCTCACCGGTTACAGCCTTGGCATACCTAGCTAGTGATTTTACATAAGCATTCCCCATCATTTGAATTGAAGATTGCTGGTCACCTTGACCGTTAATAATACTGTCAGAAACACCGTAAACTTTAGCGATTTGAGCACCTGTCCAGCTTACTTGATTAAGCAGTTGAGCAACATTACTTTTAACTTCAAGCGGTGTGTATTCTTCCAAGTCATCAATTACAATCGGTCCATTTTCTGACTTTGAGGTCTGCTTCATGAATTTTCGTGAACGAGAAGCCTTATCCTCATCGCTAAGCAATCCTCCGTGCTTAATCGATAAAATACCTGGAGCAATGATAGAGCGTCCCAGAGCGCTTAAAGTAAGCTTATTTGACTTATCCTTAATTTGCAGTTCATTAACTAACGCACTCAAGGGACTAATCCCAGTTTTTCCACCGTTTTGTGATAACAGTCGAATGTGGATTAAATCAGATTGAGGGACAGCTTCCATCAAACCGACTTCGGGTTCATCAAAGTTGATGTTGTAAATCAGTCCAGAACCGTCTTCTAACAAAAAAGGAGTAACTTGCGAAGGCCGCAAATACTCCCATGTCATATCTGTTCCGTTTTGATTTCGCCAACGGTAAGCAAAACATTCACCGCCTAGCAACAGTTGTGCAAACATTGATTGCCAAAAGGCATGTGCATTACTCGTCTGCGTTGGGTTATTAAGAATCCCCTGTGCTCGAGGTGCATCCGCTTTTAATTTCCCGTTTGCTAAATCAGCACTTAACTGAAAAACAATTGAATAAATGTCAGAGTTCTTCAAAGCTGTCCGGGCGTCTACATACTTATCTGAATTATCAGGATTTAAGAAGTGCAGAATATCAGTATCATCTGCAATCGATAGTCCCGGACTAACCTTTTGATTAAATAACGGCAATAGCTTTCACCTCCTTTCTATTGAAGGCTAGCTATCTTCTCCGATAGATAACCAACTAGAATCAAGCCAACAGCGATACCGAAGATACCAACTGCAAATCCCAATAAAAAACATCCCCAGATTGCAAATAAAATTGCACCAAGGAAGCAGATAATATCAAAATACTTCCAAATACTTATAAAAATATCTTTAATCATCGAGCAAACCACTATCCTTACTTTCAAACCACTTTTTAACTTGTTCTGCAGTCATTCGGTCAACTTGTTGACTCTTGTCGTTAGCAATTCCAAAGTCCTCAAAGTGATACATTCCTTGATAAAGTGCGTCAATGATTGCATCGACCACATCAATCTTGAGGGTTGCCTTTGCTTTATCAACTTGAATCCCAATTTTATCCTCATAGATTTCAGCGTTGATTAATGCCTTTTCCATAATCTTGTCGTCTAACCGACTGCAGTTACCCTCAACAAAAATCTTTTGTAAGAATTTCGTTGGGTCTTTCAGTTCGCTAGTTCGTTGCCGAATAGCTTCAAGTGGGAAATTGGTATTAATATCCATTTGCTTAATCGCATTAGTAGCTCCCCAGGCATCGTAACCGAAAAAAATCACGTGTAGGTTATTCTCTTCAACATAATTAAGTAACCAACTATAAACTTGGTCATCGTTAATTAGTCCTTGCGGGTGACTAGTAATCGTACAGTAACCTTTTTTAGCTAGCTCACGATAGTCAATGCCATCTTGCTTTTCCTTGGCTTGAATTGAGCCGGCCTTTTCCCATGGGATAAAGCTATGTTGTTCAATGTGCCACTTTTGCCGTCCATCCCCGTCTTGATAAGGATAAACAAAGGCAATTGCCGTATTATCAGAGAACATCGAGTAGTCAAAACCGATGTAAACGTCACGACCTCGAATATCAAAACTCGGAATAATCGCTCTTTCGATGTCAGATAGTTTTAGATAGCTGTTAGTAGCTTCTTGCAACCAGAGATTGAGGTTTTTATTTTGGAAGTCGTCCACTGTTCCGGCAAGCATATCAGCGTCACGTTTATCACGTAAGCCATCAAGGAGAATATCATGTTGGCTTGGTAGCCCTAGTAGAGGATTTGACTTAATCCATGTTTCTTCCTTGAAGGTTTCGTCCAGGCTATCCTGGGCCCAAATCAAGCCTAATGTCCGGTCAGCTTCCCGACTGAAGTCTTGTTCCATGACTTGTTGAATCATCTTCTGTTCCTCGTGGAAAGGCACGGACGGGTCAGGATAAGAAGTAGAAATCTCAATGTATTGATGATTAGGCACTTTAACCTGTCCAGAAACGATTTTCTTTGTTCCTTCACGGGACTTGATATTACCAACCTCATCAAAAACCGCTGTCGTAAAGTGATAAGAGTCATACTTACCAGCATTAAACGATAGCGGTCTAAGATTGTTATTAAACTTTCGCATTGAAATTCCGGTATGTTCATGAATTACCAGGTCATCTTCTTCAGCAAGCTTCTTAAAAACGGGGTGCTGGTCAATGATACTCTTCAACATATTCGCAATGTATCCGTAAAGTTTACCCGTTTGATCATAATTTTCAGCCGTTACAAGAAAGTCCTGATTAGATAGCCCCATCGATTCAATGAGGAATGAGTAGGCCATATAGATAGCCATTAAGTAGGATTTACCTTGGCCACGAGCAACCGATAAAACTACTCGAGTAAATCGCTTGGTGTTTGTATCATAGTCACGCCAACCGAATAGCATTGCAAAAATGAATTTTTGCCAAGGCATTAGTTTAGTCGGTTCTCCAGTGTCAACATTAGGAGCAATTGCGGCAAACTTCAGAATCTTATCTACTTCGTTAACATCGTAGTAGAAGTTAAAGCTTCCTCCCTGATATCGCTGTAAGTCCCGTAAGTGACGAAAACAGGCTAGCTTCATAAGATAGCCAGCTTGTACCTTCTCATCCATGACATCCAGAGCATACTTGGTAGCCGGATCAGTAAATTCCTTACGTACTCCATTAAAGCCAATATTATGATATGCACCTAGCACATCATGGCTCTGTGTTAAATCAATCATACAAGTCCAGCCTCCTTCAGCTGTTCAGCCATTGATTTCTCTTTCTTGTGACTAGCAATTCGCATCAATTCTTGTCGTCCCTTAGGCGAAAGACCGAGCTGCACACCAACCGAATTCAACTGATTAAGGGCATCCTTCATGGTGGCCACTGCTGGATTTTTCCTGAAGCCAACGAAATCTTTACCGATAATGGCACCAGTTGAATCTTGAAGAGATGAGAAAATCTTCGCTTGAATGCCATTTTCTTGAATATCTTGATAGGCATTTCGATAGATTTCGTAGTTGGCACAGTATTGTTCAACTAATCCAATATCAATTCGCTCAACTCGACCAGTAGCTTCTAAAAAGGGCACGATTTTACGCCAACAGGCACTAGCTAAAGTACCCAAATAATGCGGTGGTGTAGCCGGTAAATGCCCGTTATTCTGCTGATAATAGACCTTTTTAGCCATTCGATGCCCTCCTTTCTGCTCTGGTTAGCCCCCCTGGGTCAAAAATTTAAAAATTATCGCTTGCACGCAAGACGATTGAAATGTGTGCGCTCTTTTGTGGCAAGGGATAGGCGGGGGGATCAAAAATTTTTGAGTCAATTCCTAAAATGCCCATCGTTTTTCATTTGCCGGGCGATTTC